>Ga0081539_10000056_pt1 | contig 256522 bp, 221 predicted proteins | sample TabmetS4T2R2_FD_71023 | JGI IMG/M metagenome (GOLD analysis project Ga0081539, IMG submission 71023) | Tabebuia heterophylla rhizosphere microbial communities from the University of Puerto Rico - S4T2R2 | ecosystem: Host-associated > Plants > Roots > Rhizosphere ... | reverse complement strand
TCGCTGGGGCTCACCGTCACCTGCACCGTCGGACGTCCGCGTTTCGTCATCCGCGCCTCCTTGTACCAGAAGTACGAGGGACGCAGAGAATTCGTTTCAGAACTTCAGATCCGGGACACTAGCAAAGGTCAGCGCGTGAGTGTCACGATGCGCCGAACCGCATGCCTGATCGCACCGGCCGGCCGGCCAGGTACTCGCGTGTGGACATCGGCCGCTTTCCTTCAGGCTGCACCTGATCGATCGCGAGGCTCCACCGGTCCCCGGTCGCAACGCGCAGAGCATCGCGCGAGACGTCCACGATCATTCCGGGCTCGGCATCCGCCGCCACCTCGCGCACGTGCGTCTTCAACACGATCAGGCGTGCGCCATCGAGAAAGGTGTAGGCGTGCGGCCACGGATACAGTCCGCGCACGCGGTTGTGGATATCGGCTGCCGGCAGGCTCCAGTCGATCAGGCCTTCTTCCTTCGTCAACCGCGCGGCATACGTCGCGCGTGCCTCGTCCTGCGGCTCTTCGCGCGCGTGTCCCGCGGCGATGTGATCGACAACCGTGACCAGCAGCCGTGCGCCCAGCTGCGCGAGGTCGCGTTCGACCACGGTGCTGGTTTCATCGGGCCCGATCGGGCGTGTCACCGTCGCGAACATGCCGCCTGCATCGAGTCTCTCGACCACGCGCATGATCGTGACGCCGGTCGCGCGTTCCCCGGCCATGATCGCCCGATGGACCGGAGCGGCCCCACGATACTTCGGCAGCAGCGACGCATGCACATTGATCAGGCCGAAGCGTGGAATGGTGAGCAGCCGCTCTGGAATCAACTTGCCGTAGGCGGCGACAACGCCCAGATCCGGCCGCCAGTCAGCAATCGTTCTCGCAACGTCGGGCGGTCGCAGGCGCTCCGGCTGAAAGACGGGCAGGCTGTGCGATTGCGCGACCGCTTTGACAGGATTGTCGCTGATCTTCTGGCCGCGACCACGTGGACGATCCGGCTGCGTGACCACACCACAGACAGTGTGCCGCGATGTCAGCAGCTGCTGAAGCGTCGGGACCGCGAAGTCAGGAGTGCCGAAGAAGACGACGCGGAGTGATTCGCCCGCCGCGTCGATCACCATTTGCCGTTGCGCGCCAGCTTCTTGATCTTGCGAACGATCAGATCCTTCTGCAATCCGCGCAGCCGGTCCACGAACAGCATTCCGTCCAGATGGTCGACCTCATGCTGGAAGCAGCGGGCGAGCAGCCCCGTCGCTTCCTGCGTCCGCTCCTGCCCATCGCGATCGAGTCCTTTCAGCACGACGCGCGATGGCCGCGCGACGGTCGCATTGAAGCCGGGGACGCTCAGACAGCCTTCTTCCTCCAGCTGCATCCCGTCGCGCTCGACGAACTCGGGATTGATAAACGTCATCAAGTCCGCCGGATTGCGGCCGACCGAGACGTCGGCGACGAAGATCCGCAGCGGCACGCCGACTTGCGGAGCCGCCAGACCAATGCCGGGCGCCGCATACATCGTTTGAATCATGTCGTCGATGAGCTGCTGGATCTCGGGCGTGAGTTCGCCGACCGCTGCCGCCGGGCGATGCAGGACGTCGATACCGTAGCGGATGATTGGACGAATCATCCGACGGGACGGGGCGCCGCACACCGTTGCCGAACCAGGTCCGAGGTCGCGGCGTAATGACGCTCGATCTCGACGATCGAGTCGCCGCCACACTTCTCCAGAAACGCGTCCGCGAGCACGAACGCGACCATCGCTTCACCGACGACGGCCGCCGCCGGCACGGCGCACACATCACTGCGCTCGATCGCCGCGGGCGCTTCGCTCATCGTCGTCAGGTCGACAGAACGGAGCGGCTTCATCAGCGTGGAGATTGGCTTCATGAACGCGGTCACGCGCAGGTCCTGGCCGTTGGTCACGCCCCCCTCGAGCCCGCCGGCGTTGTTCGTCGGCCGGACGGGTGCGCCTGATTCGGTCGCTGGCGGCACGATCTCGTCATGGACGCGCGAGCCGGGACGGAACGCGACCTCGGGGCCCAAACCGATACCAACCGCCTTGATCGCGTGAATACACATCAAGGCCTGGGCGAGCCTGCCGTCGAGCTTGCGGTCCCACTGCACGTACGAGCCGAGTCCAACCGGAACACCGGTCGCGATCACTTCAAACGCGCCGCCAACCGTATCACCCGCGTCTCGCGCGGCGTCGATGAACGCCATCATGCGTTCTTGAATGTCTGCGTCGACGCAGCGCAGGGGCGCATCGTCGGAGATGGCCTCGGCTTCGACAAACGTGACGACGCGCGTCTCCGGAAGAACCACGTCTCCGATAGCCGAGACGTGGCTTGCGAGCCGGATGTCGAAGCGCGCCAGCAGTTGTCGCGCCAACGAGCCCGCGGCAACCCGTGCCGCTGTTTCCCTGGCGCTCGCGCGTTCGAGCACGTCTCGAACGTCTTCGTGGCCGTACTTGAACGCACCGGCGAGATCGGCGTGGCCGGGTCGCGGGCGGGTCACATGTGCGCGACGCGTGCCGGTGGCCCCCTCCGGCACCTCACGCTCGACATACATCGTCTGCTGCCAGTTGACCCAGTCGCGGTTTCGGATCATCAGCGCGATCGGACCGCCAGTAGTGGAGCCATGGCGCACGCCGGAGAGAATCTCCGCGCGGTCGCTTTCGATCTGCATCCGCCGCCCGCGGCCGTATCCGCCCTGCCGCCGTCGCAACTGTGCGTTGAGCGTGTCGATGTCGATCTCCAGACCGGCTGGCATGCCGTCGATGGTCATCACGAGCGCCTGCCCGTGCGACTCGCCGGCAGTCAGAAATCTCAACATTCGCTCTCATTCTATATCGCAGAAATTGCCGCATTCCGACCCGGCGCGCCCCGATTCCCGAGCAAAACGCGATGTGCGCTCCGTTGCATCTCAGCCCAGGCATGAGCCGACTGCTGCACGACCGCTACCTGTCTGTCGATGATCGTCACGCGTGGGATCTGGCCTCGGGGGAGGTCGTCGACACGCCCTCGAGGGAGGAGGCGATTTCGATCGATCCCTCGCTGGCCGCCCTTGTCGAAGTGCTCGATCACGGCACGGAGGGCGTGCCGCGATGGGTTGTTGTCGATGAGGGGCTCCCGAGTGCGCATGCCGTCGTGCACCGGGCCGCACACGCGGCAGCGCAACGAGGGTTCGTACCGATCGCGGTTGACATGTACGCGCGCGTGCGCGACGCGATTGAGGACGACCTGCACGAGCGCGCGCTCATGCTCATTGCCTTGGAGCCACGGGAAATTGCCGACGGACAGCAGGCGCTCGTTCGCGCCGCTGCCGGGTGTCCGCGGCCACACGTGTTGTTGTGCGTTCGCCGCCCTGGTCGCGATCAGCCGGGAGTGGTCCGCGAGGCGCGGGCCGCTTACGGTACGCGTCCGCTGGCGAGGGCGCGCATCCCGCAACCTGTTCCCGCCGACATCGCCGACCATCTGCGCCGCGCGCAGCGAGCCGAGGAGTTTGCCGGAGCGGGACGTCACGCCGCCGCTGAGCGGCTGCTTCGTGATGTCGCAGCGGCCCTGCACCGTCGCGGCGCACACGTTCAGGCTGCGGAGGTCTCTCTCACGCTCGGGCGGCTGCTGCTCGAACGCGGTCGTGCCGCCGCCGCCGATCGGATTTTCGATGACGTCGCTAACATCTCTGATCCGGGCAGCCATGAGTTGCTGGTGTGGCAGGCGCGACTGTGGGAAGCGGCGGCGCGGATCGATCAGGCGCAGTTCACGTCGGCCGAGGCGATCTGTCGCGCCATCATTGCCATTGACACTCCGCCCGAGGTGAACGGCCGTGCGATCGTCGTGCTTGCACGCGTGCTTCTTTGGCAGGGGCGAGTGGAGGAAGCCGCGGAACTGGAGCTTCGAGTCGACGATCAGGGCGATGATTCGGCGATCTATGCGGCCGCGATGCGTGTTCGCGTTCTCGTGCGCGCCGCCCGTCTGTTCGAGGCCGGCCGCGAGGCCCGTGATCTGCTGACGCGCGTCGCGACGTCACGTTCGCCGATGACCCGTCTCATGGCCGCGATGGCGCATCTTCGTGTCCTTGCCGAGACGGGGGATCTGGTCGCCGCTGAAGCCGGTGTGAATCGCGTGCGCGAGCATGCACGCGAGGCGCACGCGCCGTTGCGGTTCGTGCGCGCGCAGCTGCTGTGGGTCGACCTGTTGCATCGCGCAGGCCGTGGCCGCGAGGCCGCCCACGCGATCGGCCGGCTCACACGGGTCACCCGGGCTGCACCGCCAGTAGTACGTCGCGCCATCGAGCAACGCGCCCGCGGCGAGCACGACTCGAAGATGGTCAGCGTCAGTAGAGCGCCCGCCGCTGCGGAACATGTGGCGGCGACCCTGATTCGACTCGTCCACGAGCACGATGACGACAAGCGCGCCGTGCACGAAGTGCTTCGCTGGTTGGCCGAACGCCTGCGGAGCAGTCGAATCGACCTCTGCTCGGCGGATGCCGGACCGGTGAGCACGCTGATGAGCGTGGGCGCCGGTCTGCCGACGCGTCTTGGCGAACGCGTGCTCGAGGCCGGCATCGTCATCGGGCCGGAGCCGAACGATCCATGCGGAGAAATCGGTGTGCCGATCCGATCCGGCTCACGTCTGGTGGCCGCCGTTGTTGCGCGATGGCCGGTCGATCGCGCGCGCCCAGCGGAGGTGCGTGCCGTCATCGAAATCGCGGCGGCCGTTCTTGCACCGCGTGTGGATGGACTCATGGCCGCGGCGCGCGAGGTGGCGCAGGCGGCGACCGTGGTGCCGGAGCTGGTTGGCGTCAGCGACGCGATCCTCGCCGTGCGGAAGGCGGCCGCGCGTGCTGCCTCGTCGCCGTTTGCGGTGCTGATCGAAGGGGAGAGCGGCGTGGGCAAAGAGCTGGTCGCGCGAGCGGTGCATCAACTCAGCGTGCGGCGAGAGCGTCGGTTCTGCGACGTCAACTGCGCCGCCCTGCCCGATGATCTGTTCGAAGCGGAATTGTTCGGCCATGCGCGTGGCGCCTTCACCGGTGCCGTGACGGACCGGCCGGGCCTGTTCGAGGCAGCCGACGGCGGCACGCTGTTTCTCGACGAGCTCGCCGAGCTATCGGCCCGCGCGCAGGCCAAGCTGCTGCGCGTCATTCAGCAGCAGGACGTGCGGCGCATCGGCGAGTCGTTCAGCCGCAAGGTTGATGTGCGGCTGGTGACCGCGGCCAATCGCGACATGCGCGTCGAGGCGGAGCAGGGGCGGTTCCGTCAGGATCTCCTCTATCGACTGGATGTCATCCGCATCCGGATTCCGCCGCTGCGCGACCGTCCCGAAGACATCATGGTGCTGGCGGAGCACGTCTGGCGGACAGCCGCCGAGCGCGTCGGCACCCGCGCCACGTTGACGCACGGCGTGCTGGCGGCGCTGGCGCGCTATCACTGGCCGGGCAACGTGCGGGAACTGCAGAACGTGATGGCCGCGCTCGCCGTGGCCGCGCCCGCCCGCGGCCCGGTGCGCCCGTCACTGCTGCCAGCGGCGCTGTCGGGTGGCGTCGTGGCGGCATCGCGGTTCGTCGAGGCGCGCGCCGCCTTCGAGCGGCGGTTTGTGGAGATGGCGCTGGCGCGCGCCGGTGGCAGCCGCGCCCGTGCGGCTCGCGAGATGGGCATCTCACGTCAGGGGTTGATCAAGCTGATGGCGAGACTCAAACTGGGTGGCTAGAGGCTGCTGGATCAACCACGAAGGCCTGACGGCATTCACGAAGATCACGAAGACGAAGAATTGAAAGAAATTCTTCGTGACTCAACCGAAGCGAACCGCGGGATTAGTGTGTGGTCGTTTGCGTTACCACGATCGCATTCCACATCTGATCCGCTCGTTGCACGACTGCCGGCACATCGCCGGGCAGCATCAGGCGATCGCGAACCAGATCGCGAGCCGAGCGCTCGACGCGATCGAGGTACTCCCGTTCGGTCGCGTAGCGCTCGGCGATTGACGGACGCGCGTCTCCCGTGCTCTCCCGCTCCGCGCGCGTACGCGCAAACGGATGAAAGGCTCCGATGAGACCGGCCAGGTAGCCAAGCGGTTCAAGCTCAGGGAGCTCGATGTTCCAACCCGTATATGTGCCAAGTGGCACAGCGACTTCCGGGAGCGGCACTCCACCGACATCATTTCCATTGGCGTTCACCTGAGGCACCAGGACCGCATACGCCGCGCCCAGACGCGGCGGCTCGTTCGTGATGACCTTTGTGTTCGCGTAGGCGCTGCCGAAATCCATCGGCCATACGCTCGGCATGATGGAGGGGAACGGAAAGGATGCAACCGCCGGAAAGCGAACATCGGTACGCTGCACCAGCTGACTGCGCCCGATCAGTGGATACGTGGACGCAGGCGGCTCGATGCCCTTGTGCACCCATTCGTCCAGATCGATCAGCAGGGCGCGACCGACCCATCGTTGCTGGGCAAAATTCGTGAAGTGCCGAAAACGTCTGCCGCCAGCGCCGGTCGCCAGCGGCAGCAGTCCGGATGAATGCGGCGTCCCGGTCAGGAAGTATAGGCGCGAGGTCGATGCCAGCGGAACATCAGCACCGCTTCCATTGGTGTGCGTCAGCGAGCCGGCGCGCGCCCAATACTCGGTCGAGGAGAACGTATAGACGATCTTCGGCGTCACGCCAGCGTTGTTCGCGCTCGCCAGCAGGCCGTCGTCAGTAAAAGGGGGGAGATCCACGGGACGCAGGATCGACAGCACCGAGTTACCAGCTTGTCCGGGCATCGCGAATCGATGATTGAAGCTGCCGCCACCGGCTCCCGCGGAGGAAATCATCAATCCGTCGAACACGCGTGCGCCGCGCTCGTCCGCGTTGAATCCGTCGCGGATGAATTCGCGCAGAAGTCGTCCGCTCTGCGAGTAGCCGTACCCGAGAATTCGGGTCTGCGCCGATGCAACGTAGCCAGGCAGCAGATGTTGGCGATCGGTTCGCAGGTAAGAGGCGAAATCGCGAATGGCCGCGAGGCCAAGGCCGGCGATCGGCGAGCCCTTCGCCGTATAGACCGCTTCGACGAGGCCGATGCCGTATCCGCCACTGTAGCGAATCGCGCATCCGTTGAAGGCAAACGTCCACGCGTCGCGCGGCACCAGCTGCGGATCGGCGTCGATGCGGGAGCGAAAGGTCAAGACGGCGTTCTTCTGGTGCTCAGGTGCGGCGCAGTAGGTCAGCGGAAGTTGTGTCGGGCCAATCGCATGTTCCGATTGAACGTAGGTCTCGCGCACGAGCCCTTCGACCGGTGCAACCGGCGCGCGGAACGTGAGACCCTGTGAAGGCTTCACGTCGAATTGCCATCCCAGAAACGCGACCGTGAATCCCTGATCGAGCAGGAACCGATCGCCGAGAACCCATGACTCGGGCGCGAGGTCCGACTGCCGCGCACCGCTCAAGAGAGCCAATGACTGATCGCGGCCTCGATTCGGTACTTCGAGGAAGACCGTCTGTCGTGACCGGCTCGCGTCCTTCGGCACGAACATCAGCAGGTCGCTGTCGAATTCGACACGGCCGGCCGCGTTGGTCGGCGCGTAATCAATGTCGGCAATGCGCCGGTTGGCCGGATGCTTCGGATCGACGGCGAAGTGCACCCGGCCGATGATCCGCTGATGGGTTCCCGCATCGTCGCGCCGAAGGATCTCGATCCGGACAACCTCGGCGTCAGCGACCTGAGCCGTGAAGAACACCAGAAGACACACGCGGAGGCATGTCAGCATCGCGACTCCGGGCACGCGTTAGCGCAGGAACGTGTTCGGCTGAAGGCGATCGTATGGTCCGCCTCGGCGAGGATCTCAGGGGCCGCCTTCAGGCGGCCCACAGTATAACGATAGACAGCCATGGAATCGCGCCTGGCGTTTCTGTCGCCGCCGTCTCCGTGCGAGTATCTGCCGGACCGCGACTGGCAACTGCACTACGAAGTCGTGCAGCGCGCAACGCCGGCGGAGTACATGGAGCGCCTCGAACAGGGGTGGAGGCGCTTCGGCCACGTGCTCTTTCGGCCACGGTGTCCATCGTGTGATGCGTGTTGGTCGCTGCGTGTACCGGTCAGTTCGTTTCGCCCAAATCGCAGCCAGCGTCGTGCCTGGAACGTGAATCGCCGGGACGTGACCATTCGAATCGGTCAGCCTTCAGCCACGGTCGAGAAGATCCAGCTGTTCGAGCAGTACCACCGGCACCAGCATGTGGTCAGGCAGTGGCCGCCGACGGCGGCGCACGACCTCGAACGATTTACCGACAACCCCTTTCCGACCGAGGAGTGGTGCTACTACACGGGGGACCGATTGATCGCGGTGGGCTACGTCGACGTGTTACCGGCTGGTCTATCGGCGATTTACTTCTACTACGATCCGCAGCAGCGTCAGCGGTCTCTCGGCACGTACAACGTCCTGGCGATCATCGACGCCGCGCGTCAACGAAATGTCCCGCACGTGTACCTCGGTTACTACGTGAAGGGATGCGGTTCGCTCGAGTACAAGGCGCGCTTCCGCCCCAACGAAGTGTTGAAAGCGGACGGCGCGTGGAGGCCGCTACACCTGGATCCGGAGTCCACGTTGATAGAAGAGGCGCGCGACCATGATCCAGATGGTGGCGTACAGCACCGCGAAGAGGAGTGACGCGCCGCGCGCTCCGAACAACGGTGCGACGTTCGGCTCTAGCCAGCGCCAGTAGAGCACTGTCTTCACCGACAGCTGACCGCCACGGAGCCACGGGTAGTCCAGCAGGTGTCCGATTGCTTCCGACAGGAAATACATCGCAAGCGGATTGACGCCGAGCCACTCGAAGGGCTGCGCCCACCTGCGCACATGCAGTGTGTCGACGATCACGAAACATCCCGTGAAGGCGAGTGCAGCGATACCTGCCGTGAACAATACGAACGATCCCGTCCACAGCGGCTTGTTGAGCGGGAGCGCCACCGACCAAAGGCATCCGACGGCGACGACGACCGACGCGGCGAGCGCGAAACCACACGCGCGCAGCCAGTTGCCGCGAGCGCGACGAATCCATTGTCCGGCAAGCACGCCGATCAGCGCCTCCGCAACTGAAGGTAATGTGCCGAGCAGGCCCTCGGGATCGGTCGGCATCAATCGATGTCGGCCGAACACTGCGGCGTCGATCACGCTCCCGAGGTTGTCCTCGGGCGTGAGCGCCTGACCGATCGAGACCAGCAGCACCGTGTGCACGGCCACCAACGCAATCAGCGTGACGATTCGGCCAATCGTCTCGGTGTGGAGCACGATGAGTGCCGTGCACAGATAGACGAGCGCCAAACGCTGCAATACACCAGGGATGCGCACCGCAGACAGCGCGCCCAGGCTCGCCGTCGCATTCAGCACAACGCCAAGCGCGAACAACGACAACGCCCGCTGGCAGATTCGCGCGTATAGCAACGGTATCGGTTTGCCGCCCTCGAGGCGACGAGCAAACGCGAACGGGAGGACGAATCCAAGGATGAACACGAACGCGGGAAACACGAGATCGGCGAACGTCACGCCGTTCCAGGCGCTGTGCAGTAACTGCACAAAGACGTTCGACCAATCGCCCGGGTTGTTGACGACGATCATGGAGGCAATCGTGATGCCGCGAAAGGCGTCGAGCGACTGCAGATGATGCGCGGTCTTTTTCATCGCTGAGACGCCGGTGGATGGCGCCGTCGCTGGCCCGGTAACAGCTCCGTGGCGACGTGCTCCGCGTCGCACCAGCACTCTGGCGCGTGCGCGGGCCGTCCCTCGAGGAAGATCTCATTCGGACGACTGAACCCGCGCAGCAGGTGACCAACGACGCTCCACTGACTTGCGTACGCACCAAGTGCCGCCTTCTTGACGCGCATCTCGCCGACAGTCAACGGCAAGGTCCGCCATTGATTCAGCGGTTCGTCGAACTCGCGTGGTGGCATCACAGGCGTGGCGGTGTCGCGATCCGATGGCCAGCCGTCGAAGTGAATGACATAGCGGAAGAAGCGTGGTGCGCCCGTCGCATCACTTTCTCGCGCTGCAGCGCGGCCGTTTACCGTGTCCGAATGCACGACGTCGAGAGCCGCACGCGCAAACACGTAGGCGGCGCAGTGGTCGGGGTGCTCGTCGCCAGGATCGGGCGCGGCGAGGACCGTTGGGTTGAACGCGGTGACGATCCGTTCGAGCTCCGTGCGCAGATCGCTGCCACGATACGTGACGCCTCGAACAATCTGTTCATCCAATGGCGGTGTCGTCCGTTGTGTGGACGGCGAGGTCAGCGGCGTCGAACGCGGGGACAGAAACGCCGAGGCCAGGAGACAGAGTCCCCCATCCGGGAATCCGAGAAACGTCACATCATTGGATTCCAGCCCAAGAGTGGTCATGGCTCGTCGCGATTCATCCTCGCGTAATCGCGCGGACTTTCTGAAATCCTCCGGGCCTGGCGTCACTCCCGGCTCGAGCCGTTCGACTGCGGGAGGCAGTGCATCGCCGCTCGTGATCACGACCACGCGCACTCGACCGCCGGCCGACCGCACGCGCTGTATCACGCCCGCCCCGGCCAGCGCCTCGTCGTCCGGGTGTGGCGCGATCACCAGCAAGCGGGTTCCAGGTGAGGCGACGAGACGGAGCACTGGCAGATGTGGCGACGGCTGGGCGGCCCAGACAATCACCACCGCGACAATCGCGGTAACCGCAAGTCGAATCCGCATCCACGCACGAGTGATTCATGTTTGGCGCCACGCGGTCGACAGCCGTCAACGACGGGGCGATCGGCGGTTCAGTCGCGGGACGCGGCGCCTGCTCGCGGTATTCTGAAGGTCAGTTGAGGTAGTGACCCGACCGCGTGCTTGTGAACGCGTTCACGCGTGTGTCACAATCCGGCGCTCCCTGTGGCAGACGCCAACAGCGCAATCGACCTCACGCTGATTCGGCGCATTGTGGCCCGCGATGAAACGGCCGTGGCGGAGCTCTACGATCGACACAGCCGCATGATCTACAGCCTGATCCTGCGCATTGTGCGCACTCCGGCGGACGCCGAGGACGTGCTGCAGGAAGTCTTCGTACGCGTCTGGACGCGCGCCGAGACCTACGATCAGCGACTCGGATCACCGGCGGCGTGGCTGGCGCGCATCGCGCGCAACCGCGCGATCGATCGATTCCGATCGAAACGATCGCGGCCGGAGGTGGAACCCCCCGGCGAGACGCCGACGTTCGAAACGTTGCCGAGCACGAGCCTGGCCGACAATCCCGAGGCGCTGACCGCGGGCATGGCCGCCGCGGGTGCGGTCCGCGCGGCGATCTCCGCGCTACCCGAGGCACAGCGGACGCTCATCGAGGCCGCATTCTTCGAGGGATATACGCATCAGGAGCTCGCCGCTCGTTTCGGCGTGCCGCTTGGAACGGTGAAGACGCGCATCCGAACGGGCCTCATCACCATGCGCGAACGTCTGGAGCACCTCGTATGATCCCCGACGATCTGGAAGCGCTCGCCCTCGCCGACGCGATTGGCGCGCTCGACGTCGAGGAGCAGCAGGACCTGCAGGCGCGACTCGCGCAACTCACGCCCGAGACGCGGGACGAGGTCGCGCGGTTCTATGAGATCGGCCTGACGCTTGCCAGCGCGGTGCCGCAGGTGGAACCGTCGGCACAGGTGCGAGAACAGCTGATCGCGCGTATCGGCACGCCGACGCGCTACAGCGTGCTGTCGAGCGAAGGGGAGTGGACCGAATCCGGTCTGCCTGGGATCACGGTGAAAGTGCTCTCCGTCGATCGCGTGCATGGCCTGGTGACGATGCTGATTCGCGGCGAGCCGGGAGCCGTCTATCCGCCGCATCATCATTCGGGTCCGGAAGAGTGTTACGTCATCCGCGGCACGATCCATGTCGACGGACGCGTGCTGCGCGCCGGCGACTTTCATCATGCCGATGCGGACAGCGACCATGGCGAGCTGTCGACGCCTGATGGCGCCGAAGTCCTGATAGTCGGCGCGACCGCCGACTACCTGCGTTAGGTAGCTGGGTTGCTAGGCGGATAGGTAGCTGGGATGGCCTCCTCGCTCGTTTCTCCACCCAGCCGCCTAGCTACCCAGCTACTTAGCTACCTACAATGAACGCGTGGCCCGGTTCCTCGCGCGGCGCCTGGTCCTCAGCGTTCCCGTCCTGCTCGGCGTCGCGACGCTCGTTTTCTCGCTGATTCACCTGATTCCTGGCGATCCGGCGCAAGCCATGCTGGGCGAGGCGGCGACGCCGCAAGACGTCGAGGAGCTGCGCCATCGGCTGGGACTGGATCGCCCGCTGCTCGAGCAATACGGTGCGTTCCTGCGCGGCGTGGCACGCGGCGATCTCGGCACGTCGCTTCGTACCGGTCAGCCGGTGGCTGCGCAGATCATCGAGCGGATGCCGGCGACCGCGGAACTGGCGGCGGCCGCGATGCTCGTGGCGATCCTCTGCTCGATCCCGCTCGGCATCGCCGCGGCGGTTCGTCGCGGGACCACCGTCGATCACACGGCGATGACGCTGGCGCTGGCGGGTGTGTCGATTCCGAATTTCTGGCTGGGACCGCTGCTCGCGATCATCTTTTCGGTGGAGCTCGGATGGCTGCCGGTATCGGGTCGCGGTACGTTGGCGCATCTCGTACTGCCGGCGATCTCGCTGGGTGCCGCGCTGGCGGCGATTCTTGCGCGCATGACGCGGGCAACGTTGCTCGAGGAATTGCGCGAGCAGTACGTCGTGGCCGCCCGCGGCCGTGGCGTCTCGCGCGTGCGCGCGGTGATGCGTCATGCCTTTCGCAACAGCCTCATTCCGGTGGTGACTCTGATTGGCCTGCAGTTCGGATCGGTGCTCACCGGCGCCGTGATCACCGAAACGATCTTTGCGTGGCCGGGGATCGGACGGCTGCTGATCCAGTCGATCGGGTTTCGTGACTATCCGCTCGTGCAGGGCTGCATCCTGCTGATCGCGGTGACGTATGTGGGGGTGAACCTGCTCACCGATCTGCTGTACGGAATCCTCGATCCGCGGATTCGCTACGAATGACCAGGGTGGGTGCTGCCGTCGTCGTCATCGCGGTGATTGCCGCGATCGCCGGTCCGATGCTCGCGCCGTTCGACCCGGCGGCGCAGGAACTGGCGCTGCGACTCGACGGCCCGTCGTGGGTGCACTGGTTCGGGCTCGACGAGTTGGGTCGCGACATCTTCGCGCGCGTACTGTCGGGAGCGCGCATTTCGTTGATGGTCGGTATCGTGGTCGTCAGTGTTTCCGCAACGATCGGAACGCTCCTCGGTGCAATCGCCGGCTACTTCGGCGGCCGCATCGATGAAGCCATCAGCCGCCTGATTGACATCCTGCTGGCGTTTCCCGGGCTGCTGCTCGCGATTGCGCTGGTGGCGGTCCTCGGACCGAGCCTGACCAATGTGGTTCTCGCACTGTGCCTGATTGGGTGGGTCGGCTATGCGCGCCTGGTGCGGGGACAGGTCTTGCGCGCGCGTGAATTCGAGTTCGTCCAGGCAGCGCGGGCGTTGGGAGCGACCAGCTCGCGGATCCTCGTTCAGCACATCATCCCGACGGCGTTACCCGCGGTCACGGTCCAGGCGACGCTGGGAATGGGGGGAGCCATTCTCGCGGAAGCGTCGCTCAGTTTCCTTGGCCTCGGCGTCCAGCCGCCGACGCCAAGCTGGGGAACGATGCTGAGCTATGGCCGGTCGCATTTGCTCGACGCGCCGCACTTGACCATCTTCCCGGGGCTCGCCATTGCGGTTGTCGTGCTGGGCTTCAATTTCCTGGGCGATGGATTACGAGACACTCTCGATCCCGCAACCAGCCGCCGCGCGTAGCGAGGTGCGTCCGCCTGCCCGGCGGCGGCAAAGCGCCGCGTCCGGCGCCGTCGCAGAGGCGCGGTCTGCTGGTTGGAGATCGGCTCCCGTTTTCAACCAGCAGTTCTAACCGTTAGGGAGCGGCCGTCTCGTGGTCGAGCGCTGACACCGCCTGGAGCTGCTCCAATTGCTCGTGGCGTCGCCCGAGCATGCCGTACAGAGCGGCGAGCTCCACTCGCGCGTCGCCAAGTTTCGGGTCCAGTGCGACAGCCCGCCTGAGCGCACGCAGCGCGGCGTCGGTTTTGCCATCAGCGCGCAGGCACAGCGCCAGGAAGTAATGCGCTTCGGCAAAGCTCTCGTCGATGGCAAGCGCTTTTCGCACGAGTTGCGAAGCAGCCGATGTGCGCCCTGCGTGATAGTGGGCGAGGGCGGCCTTGTAGAGGACGCGCGGGGCGCGGTCGTCCAGCGCGAGATACTGCGTGTAATGCTCGATGGCCTCGTCTTGACGGTTAAGAGCCGCGGCCACGTCGCCGAGCAATTCAAGAGGTCTGGTGGCCGTCGGGTCGAGCGCGGCCGCACGCCGCAGGTCGCGCAGCGCCGCGGCGTAGTCGCCGCGGTGACGATAGGTGTCGCCGCGCTTCAAGTAGGGGAGCATCGACGCGGGTCGAAGCGCCATCGCGCCGCTGAACGCCTCGATCGCCGCAATCGTCTGCTCATGCGCCAATGCAGCGTCGCCCGACGCGATCAACCTTCGGAATTCGCGTTGCTGCCGGACGTCGATCGACGTCAGGACCGTTGCAGCCACCAGCGCCGCAAGCGCCACACCGAGGACAACGGCGCGGTTCATACGAGAGCCCTATCGTAAACTCCCAACCTTCAAGTCCCAACCTCCAACTCCCAACGCTCAAACTCCCACTTCCAGACTCCCACCTTCAGTTGGGCTTGCGAGTTGCGAGCTGTGGGAGGGAACCTCCACGGCGCGCCGGGGTCTAATAACCCAAGCGGTGCTAGACTTCATGCAGACACGCGTCTCTGGAGACCTGGTGAAGAACGCCGGCGCCATCAGCTGGTCAGATGTCGACAGCGGCGAAGCCGCGCTCATCGAGCGTTGCAGCGCCGGAGACGAGCAGGCATGCGCGGAACTGGTGTCCGCGCATCAGCGCATGGTCTTCACCCTCGCGCTGCACCTGCTGGGCGACCGCGACGAGGCGCTCGATTTGTCGCAGGAGGTGTTTCTGCGCGTGTTCCGCACCCTCGCCAGCTTCCGCGGGCAGTCCGCCCTCCGCACCTGGATCTACCGCATCGTCATCAACCAGGCGCGCAATCGCCAGCGCTGGTGGCGGCGGCGGCATCGCTCGGAGCAGGTCTCGCTCGACGAGCATATTCGGCTCTTCGGCGACACCATGGAATCAAAGGGCGACGTGCTGCCGGATCGTCTGCTTGCCAGCAAGGAAACCGCGTCGCGCATCTGGCAGGCACTCGATCGGCTGCCATTCGATCAGCGGACGGCACTGATCCTTCGCGAGGTCGATGGCCTCCGTTACGAGGAGATCGCGTTCTCTCTGGGAGTTGCTGTGGGGACGGTGAAGTCGCGGTTGACGCGCGCGCGGCAGGCGCTGCGCGCAGAGCTGCTGGGGTTGCGCACATGATTCGCTACATCGGTTGCGAGACGGCGCGCGACCTGCTCGATGCATTCATCGACGGCGAGCTCGGAGTGGACGCGCAGGTGATGGTGGAGTCGCACCTGCGCTGGTGCCGGACCTGCGCCGCGCGCGTCGAGGACATGACCGCCATCGGCGACGTCGTGCGTCTCGGTCCGGAAACAATCCGCGCGCCGCGAGACGACTCGCGCGCGCTGGCTGCCATGCAGGCTGAGGTGCTGGCCCGCGTGCGTGCGGAACGCGATCAATCGTTCGCGGTGCGACTCCGGGAGATGCTGTCCGACAGGCGTCTGCTGTGGCCGGCCCTTGGTGCCTCGACGGCGGTTGTGTTCTGCCTGCTGGGCGCGTTTAGCGTCATGCAGCTGGCCACGGCGGAAAACCCCGATTCACTGGCCGCGATGCTTGCCTCGGCGCACCCAGGCTCGGAGAGCAATCCGTTGCGCCTCGACGATGCGCGGCTCGCTCCGCGTGTGGTGAGCGACGCCGCCGCTCTCGACCGGATTCAGGACGATGACGCGGTGTTCGCGGTGGCGACGGTGGTGACGCGCGAAGGTCGCGTGGCCAATTACGAGTTGCTGTTGCCGCCCCAGCCCGCCACCCGCCAGCGCCGGCACAGCGCGCGCGGCGACGACGAGCTCGCCGCGCTGCTGCACGCGGTCAAGCAGTCGCGGTTTACGCCCGCCCAAGGCCTGAGCGGACGGCCCGTCGCGGTCAACATGGTGTGGGTGTTCGCGCGGACCACGGTCACACGTGACGCGCAGCTCGAGGAGCTGCTCAATACCGCGCCGCAACGCCGCCCGATCGATCGTGTGGAACGCGCCCCGGCACCGCCGGAAACACGTAAGCCGGTGCCGCCTGAATCGCCGGCCACCCGCCTGGAGCTGCCGCGTCCCTCAGCGACGGCTTGAGTCGGTCCGCGCCGGCGCGTCCGCGCTGGCGCTGGCCACGTTGTTCAGCGCGTCGGCCGCGCGGATGATCACGCCGCGCGCGCCCGGATCTCCCTCCAGCGTCAACTCGAACTGCTCGAATCGCGAGTCGGCGATCCCGTCTTTCGGGTAGATCGTCTGCCAGCGATCGCCATCGAGCGAGTACTCCGCCTTCTGCACCGCGGAATCCTGATCGCGGACGTTGAACGCGATGATCGTGCGCGCCCCCTCGCGTCGCGCGGATAGAATCTCGATCGTGGGCGGCGCATTGTCGATGTCGAAGGTCATGCTTTCCATCGCCCCGGTGAGCGCCGTTGCCGGGGAGTTCGACGGCGCATCCGAGGCGACGACGCGGACCAGATAGCGGCCGTTGGGCACCGAGCTCGTGTCCCACACGAGAATGGGATCGGTGAGGCCGCGCTTGAGCGGCTTCCACGCCGTGTCGCCTTCGCGCCGATACAGCACGTCATATGAGAGCTGATCGCGGTTCTCGTCCTCGGCGCGCCAGACGAACGTCAACAGCCCTTTCTCATAGCCGCGCCGGCCGAGCGTTGGCGTCGACAAGTTCTGCTGCTGTTGTTGCTGCACCTGCGCCAACGCGCGTCGATCCGGTGTGTCACCCTCAAAGCCTGCGATTTCCGGATCGGTGGGGAATGGACGCTGGAACACCGTGCCTGGCGGATGAATGGTGATCGACGTGACCCGTGGCCGCAGGTTGCGCGGCAGATAGGCCGCGGTCACCGACGTCAACAGGGGAGCTTCGGCGCGTGCGCCGGTCAACACCGCGCGCCATTGCAGGTAGCGCGCGCGCGGGCTCGCGATGGCGCTCCCCTCGGCCACCGTATACGCCGGCGTCCAGTCGCTCCAGGTTTCATCCGGAGTGCGCGTGTTGCCCGAGCGCGTCGCAATCTCGATCTTGGTGCCTGACGGCGTCTGTGCCTGCCACTTGATCGCGCCCCAGGCAGCGACGGTCTGGGCGTCGCGAACGTCCGACGTGTAGGTTCCGCGTGCGGCGCGGTCCGATGACAAACGGAAGATCTTCCCCGGGTTGGATGTGGCGAACAGCACGCGCGCGTTGCGATCGGGCAGCAACGTCGTCACCTGATCGGCGTTGGCGCGCGTCACCAGCGTCGGCTGCAGCGGATCGCCGGCCAGCCGGTAGATCTTGCCTTTGTTGCCCGTTGCCAGCAGCAGCGCTCCACCGGGCTCGAACGCGATGTCGTACGGCGTGTCCTCGCGCGATTCCCAGATCAAGTCGGATGCGCCGTCCGGAGTAATGCGAAACAACGCGCCGGCGCCCGGTCCGAGTGGTGTCCGAGGCGATGACGCCACTCCCGTGGTCGCCGGCGCCGAATCGACGATGGCGATGGCGGTGATCTCGGTCGTGACCGACGGCACCGGCGGTGGCGAGGAATCGGGTGTCGACGAGGTGGACGACTCGCTCGCAGCCGCGCTGCTGGGCGTGCGCCCGCGAACGGCGGCAGCGTAGATCGTCCCGTCGCCGCCGACGCGCAGCTGATGGATCTCGTTGTAGCTCGAGTCGAGCAGGACGAATGGTTTGCCCGAGGCGTCGATCTGGAAGACGCGGCCGGGCGACTCGGTGCCTGCCAGCAGCCGTCCTTCACGATCGAAGGCCAGCGTCATCGCGTGCGTGGCCTTGGTCTGATAGAACGGCGCGCCCTTTCCGTCCGGCGTGATCTTGTAGATGACGCCCTTGTCGCCGGTTCCGGCAAACACGTTGCCGGCGCGATCGATGGCCAGGCTCCAGATGTACCGGTCCGCCGGATCGAAGAAGACCGTTCCCTTGCCGCTCGGGTCGACCTTGTAGATCTTCCCGTCGGGCGACGTGCCAACATAGATACCGCCGCCCGGTGCCAGCGCGATGGCGTGTACCTCGAGCTCTTCGGCATCGAAGAAGACCGCCGTCTTGCCGGTGGGGTCTGTCTTAAAAACTTGACCTTCGTTGCCGGTGCCCGCGTACGTCGAACCGTCCGGAGCGCTGATCAGCGTCCAGACGAACGGCGCGCTCGACTCGTATACCGGCGTTGCCGTCGGCCCGAGCGTCAATCGGCCGTAGGAATCGATCGAGAGGTTTTCGACTTCGCCTTTCAGGAACTCGGACTCGGTCGAGACCTGCCAGAACGTCGGCGCGGCAGCGTGGAGCCCGAGAGCGGCGAGACAGACGAATGCAGCCACGGAGACGACACGCGGCAAGCGAAGGTGCATCGAGGACTCTTTCATGTCGACTCCCAACTCCCAACCTCCAACTCGCAATCGTTCGGGAGTGGGTGGGGAAATGCCGTTGGAGGTTGGGCGTTTGCGCCGAAGGAGGTATTTCACGCGAGCGGATTCAGCGACCGATTACTCAACCAGCGGCAACGTCAGCGTCCGTGAGCCGGTCACCGCGTAGTCAGCGCTGATCTCCCACTCGCCGAGCAACGCGCTCTGCAGCGGCCGGAAATTGCCGCCATCGCGATCCGATTCCATGACCGAGAGGACTGACGGCGGTAAAGCGGCCAGCGATTCGCCCTTGACGATCGCGCCACCGTCGCGGGTCACGAGGCGAACGTAGATGCGGTTGTTCTTCCGTGCGTTGTTGAGCACATGAATCATCTGCGGCAGGCCGCGCGCCTGCAGCGGCTGCACCTGCAGCTCGCGCGCTTCCCACTGCGACAGGCGCGTTCCGTCGGTAACCATGATCGACACGCTGCCGCGCGCGTTCGGCGGAATCTGGACCGGCACCGACTTGGTGACTTCCTCGCCGCGATAGGTTCGCAGCAGCACCTTGAGATTGACCGTCGCGCCCGCCTTCGGCCGCGCGCCATCAACCCAGGCGCGTTCCAGCGTTGCGCTCTTCGGCTGTTCGCTGGCGTCGATCTCGAGATTCAGTCCTTCGAGCGTGATGTCCTCGAACGAGTTGCGCAGCAGGAAGTTGATCGGCGCCACGACGTAGGCAGACGCGGCTGCCGACGGCTGATCACCGGTGAAGAGATCCTCGAACGACACCTCGCCGTACTTCTTCACCGTGGCGGAGCCGCGGACGGCATAGCTGGCGACGCCGTTCTGCCGCTCATAGGAGGTGAGCGTGTTGAGGATCGACAGATACGCGAGCAGCGGCGTGAACAGCTGATCGTTGACCATCGCCATGTTGAACGTCTTGCGCGTGCCGCGATCCGATTTCAGCGACAGCTTGATCGGAATCAGCTGCGGCATCACGCCCAGCGTGCCGGCGATCGTCGTCGAGCGATCCTGCTGCATCGTCCCGATGACCTCGCCGGTGCCGGCAATCTTCATCGAGTTGAGCAGGCTTGGCAGCACGGTGTAGACATACGCGCGCGTCATCGGGAACTGCGTCGGACCCAGACCGTAGAACGGGTGGCCAAACGCGTAGACCTTGTTGCCGTCGACGTGCGTGACGGTCCCCGTGGCGCCGAGCTCGAGGTCGCCGCTCATCAGATCGACCCCGATTGGATCGCCTGGACGCAGCGGCCGGTTCTTCGTGGCGGCAACGACTTCCGCGCCCACCTGTCCCGCGCCTGCCATCATCGGCACGAAGCCCTGTTCACGGAAGGCTGCCGCGACAGGCGCAATCACATCCGCATCGAACCCGCTCATCGTGAGTGGCGTCGCAATCGGCCGGAGCAGCGTGCCGAGCCCGGCGTTGAGAGATGGATCGCCAAACACCTGTACGTCGTTTGGACTGTCGGCGAACGGCCGCATCCAGGAGAACGCCTGGCGCAGTGACGTGCGCAGCCCATCCTGCGTGAGTGGCATCGGCAGGTCGATACGCGCCGCCTGCCGGCGAGGTGCCGGAAGCGTAGCCGCCTCGATCATTTCCTCGATCGGCGTAATGCCGGCGATCGGCTCGGTCTGGAACTGACCGAGCGAATACGAGACGGCGCCGACGAGCCGGCCGTCGATATAGACGGGACTGCCGCTCATGCCGGCGATGACACCGGTCTTGGCCAGCGGCCCGCCTTCCAGACGGGCGAGGATCAGGTTCCGGCGCGGGCCGATCACATTGCGCAGCACGCCGAGGATGTGCGCCTTGAACTCGTCGAGCCGCTCGCCCTCGAACACCGTCTGGCCGGTGGCGACCATGCCCGGTTTCAGTTCGTCAACGGCGTAGTAGCGCGACTGCGCCGGGAGCCCGGCCGCGGCGGCGAAGAGGACGACACAGAGAAGAACGGCTAGGCTGCGGATGTGCATAAGACGGAGGGAACGTCGTTCAGACATTCCGTTAGACGCCAAGGAACGTCACCAAGACGCTCCGGGAGACACTGACTCGGAGAATCCAGGGCGGGGCTACCCACCCAGCTTTGAAGATACGGGTAAACCCCTGAAAATTCAAGGGTCTACGGTCCGCAGCGCGAACGGACGCCGTGCCCCCGTTTGACACGACTGTGGCGCTGCGGTACGCTACACATCTCTTTCGACGCAGATGCCGCGATTTTTTAGCCCCTTTGCGCCGACCTCCGCCAGCGATTGGTGGTGGTACGGGACTGCGACTGAAGGGGCCGCTGCCAGCGTCTAGAGACACGCACAGGATCAGCAAGTTACCAACGCCTCTTCAGCCGCACGGTTGAAGAGGCGTTTTTATTTGATGGCTGCCTTGCCGCTGCTTTGCGAAACCGTGACCGGCGATTCGCTCGCCGAGCTGATTGCCGCGCGCGACGCGGCGACGACCGGCGACATGGTCGAATTGCGTGTCGATGGCGTGGCCGCACTCGACGTCGCAGCCGCGCTTGCCCACCGCCAGCGGCCGGTGATCTTCACGTGTCGTCCGCGCTGGGAAGGTGGGCGGTTCGACGGCAGCGAAGAGGAGCGACGGCGAATCCTGGAACAGGCGCTGGCACAGGGCGCGGAGTTTGTCGACGTGGAGTGGCGTGCGGACTTCGCCGATCTGGTGCGTCGCGCTCCGGATCGCGTCGTGCTGTCGTCTCACGACTTCGACGGCGTGCCTGCCGATGTGGCCGACCGCGCCCGTGTCATGCGATCGAGCGGCGTGTCGACAATCAAAGTGGCCGTGACGCCGCGTCGCCTGTGCGAGACGCTGCCCCTTATCGACATCGGGCGCGGTGGAAACGCAGTCGTGATTGGAATGGGAGACGCAGGGGCGCCGACCCGATTGCTGCCGCGGCGGTTCGGATCCCGATGGACCTACGCGGGTCAAGGCGTTGCGCCGGGTCAGCTTCCGGCGCCACGGATGGTGGACGAATTCCGCTTTCGCTCGGTGGGCGCCGACACGCGGCTCTTTGGCGTCGTGAGTACGAACGCGATGCATTCGGCCTCGCCGGCGATGCACAACGCCGCGTTTACCGCCTGCGGTCTCGACGCGGTGTATGTCCCGTTGGCGGCCGCCGACTTCCGCGACTTTCTGGACTTTGCCGATGCGATTGGCATCGAAGGCGCGAGCGTCACGATCCCGTACAAGAAGGACGCGCTCGCCGCCGCGCACGTTGTCGACGAGCTCGCGACGCGTGTCGGCGCAGCCAACACGCTGCGGCGCCGTGACGGTCGATGGCACGCGACCAACACCGATGTCGCCGGCTTTCTCGATGCGCTCGACACGATCTGTCCGATGCCGCTGCGGGGCCTCCGCGCCGCGGTGCTCGGTGCCGGCGGATCGGCGCGCGCCGTCGTCTCGGCATTACTGTCGAGAGGCGCGATCGTGACGGTACACGCGCGGCGTCGAGATCAGGCGGAGCAGACGGCGCACGCATGTGCAGCACGTGCCGGCGCGTGGCCGCCGGCACGCGATTCGTGGGACCTGCTCGTGAATTGCACGCCGCTGGGAGGCGCGACGCTGCGCGATCAATCGCCGCTGGCTGGCGGCGAGCTCGATGATTCTCTCGACCTCGCGCGCGGCAGCCGGCTGGTGTACGACCTGACATACGGATCTGGTGAATCGAAATTGATACGTGATGCGCGAGCGGCGGGCTGTCGCACGGTCGACGGTTTGCCGATGCTTGTCGCGCAGGCGGAGCGGCAGTTCGAATGGTGGACCGGCCGCCGGCCGCCGCGGGGTGTGATGCGGGCTGCCGCCGAGAAACGTCTCGGGTTGATGAACACGACGAACGCCGCAGGGATCGATGGGCCCGCAGTGCGCCGTTCGACTGACGCTCACGGCGCCTTGAGCGGCGTCGACGGGCGGTGAAGAGCTATGACAACGCGAACCGCTGATCCGGTGACACCGGCAACATCCACGAGCGCGACGCGCATCACGAGCTTCGAGGAGTTCAAGGAGCTGGCGCAGCGCGGCACATTCGTTCCGGTCTACAAGGAGATTGTCGCGGACCTGCTGACGCCGGTCTCGGCCTTCCTCAAGATCGCGGAGCACTCCGATTACGCGTTTCTGCTCGAGTCGGTCGAAGGTGGCGAGCAGATCGCCCGCTATTCATTCCTCGGCAAGGATCCTTTCCTCATTCTCCGCTCGCGCGGCGGCAACACCGTCGTCGATCGTGCGGGCGAGGTCACCGAATCGGACAAGCCGTTCATCGCGGCGGTGCGCGAGTTGATGGCCGGCTTCCACGCACCATTCGTGCCCGGGTTGCCCCGCTTCACCGGTGGCGCCGTCGGCTACCTCGGGTACGACGCCGCCGCGTGGTTCGAACCGGTAACGCTGCAGGCGACGCACGACGCCGACGAGGAAGCCGCGTTCATGCTCTTCGACACCGTGCTCGCGTTCGACCACGTGCGGCACCGGATTCTGATCATCGCCAATGCCCGTATTACCGGCGACGAGGACCTGGAGGCGCTGTACCAGTTCGCACGCGCGAAGATCGACTTCGTCGAACGCGAGCTCGAGCGCACGCTGTCCAAGCCGCCATCCGAGGCGCGCGGCGCCCTCGAATTCACGTCGAACGTCACGCGCGAACAGTTCGAGCAGATGGTGCGCACCGCGAAGGAGTACATCGCGGCTGGAGACATCTATCAGGTGGTCCTGTCACAGCGTTTCGAGACGGCGCTGGACGCAGACCCTTTCACCGTGTATCGCGCCCTGCGCCACGTCAACCCGTCGCCGTACATGTATTTCCTTCGCGTCGGCGATCGATCGATCGTCGGCGCGTCGCCCGAGATGCTGGTGCGTGTGGAAGGCCGCAAGGTGCAGACACATCCGATTGCCGGCACAAGGCCCCGTGGCCGGACCGAAGAGGAAGACATGCGCCTGGCCGAGGAGCTGAAGCGCAACGAGAAGGAGCGCGCCGAGCACGTGATGCTCGTCGATCTGGGTCGTAACGATGTCGGCCGCGTGTCGGCGTACGGGACGGTCCGTGTGCCGACCTACATGACGCTCGAGCGCTACTCGCACGTGATGCACTTGGTCTCGGTGGTGGAAGGCAAGCTGGACGATCATCACGACCGGCTGGATGCGCTTGTCGCCTGTTTCCCCGCCGGTACTGTTTCCGGTGCGCCGAAAGTGCGAGCGATGGAAATCGTCGCCGAGCTGGAGAATCGGAGGCGAGGCGTCTACGCGGGCGCCGTTGGATATCTCGATTTCGCGGGCAACCTCGACTTCTGCATCACCATTCGCACCGTCCTGATCGAGAACGGCCGGGCGTACGTGCAGGCCGGCGCGGGCATCGTCGCCGACTCGAACCCGGCCGCCGAATACGAAGAAACCCGCGACAAGGCGCGCGCGGTGTTCCGCGCGTTGGAGCTCGCACAGGCAGGACTGTAGACGAATAGGAATAGATGATCCTCGTCATCGATAACTACGACTCCTTTACCTACAACCTCGTGCAGTATCTGGGCGAGCTCGGGGCCGATGTGCGCGTGCGCCGCAACAACGAGGTCACGATCGAGGAGATCGAGACAATGGCTCCGGATCAGATCGTGATCTCGCCGGGCCCGGGTCGGCCCGAAAACGCCGGGATCACGCCGGAGGTGATTGGGCACTTCGGGCCGACGACGCCGATTCTCGGTGTGTGCCTGGGACACCAGGCGATCGGGATGGTCTACGGCGGGACCATCACGCGCGCGCAGGCACCGATGCACGGCAAGACGTCCACCGTCGTGCACGACAGCAAGGGCGTGTTCGCCGGAATCACCGCGCCATTTCAAGCCGGTCGCTACCACTCGCTCGTGATTGCGGCCGACCGTGTGCCGGCCGATCTCGAAGTCGCGGCGCGAACGAAGGAGGACGGCACGATCATGGCCGTACGCCACCGCACCTATCCGGTGCATGGCGTCCAGTTCCATCCCGAGTCGGTGCTGACCGATGAAGGGCGTCGTATCCTGCGCAACTTCCTGGATCTGTGATGTTCACGCCGCTCATCGAGAAGGTCGTTCGGCACGAGGACCTGACGACGGAGGAAGCGGCCGCCGTCATGCGAGAGGTCATGGAAGGACGTGCGCCCGCCGCACCGCTGGCAGCGCTGCTCGCGGGTTTGGTGATGAAGGGTGAACGTCCCGCGGAGATCGTCGGGTTTGCGCGCACCATGCGCGAGCACGCGGTGAAGCTTTCGGCTCCGGCCGGCGATGTCTTCGATACCTGCGGGACCGGCGGCGATCGATCGGGCACGTTCAATATCTCGTCGGCGGCCGCGCTGGTGATCGCGGCCTGCGGCGTCAAGGTGGCGAAGCATGGCAACCGGTCCGTGTCGAGCCACTGCGGCAGCGCAGACGTGTTCGAGCAGCTTGGAGTGAACATCGCGGCCTCGCCCGGAGTCGTGGAGCGCACACTGCACGACACGGGGATCGCCTTCTTTTTCGCGCCCACGTTTCATCCGTCGATGAAGCACGCCGGACCGATCCGGCGGGAGCTCGGTATCCGCACGGCCTTCAACCTCCTCGGACCATTGACCAATCCTGCCGGTGCCACGCGGCAGCTGGTCGGCGTGCCCCGGCCGGAACTGACGGAGCTGATCGCGCGTGCGCTGATGCTGCTGGGATCGACGCGCGCGTGGGTGGTGCACGGCGCCGATGGCATCGACGAGATTTCGACGACCGGGTACACGAAGGTGTCGGAGTGCCGCGACGGATCGGTGAGGACGTTCTATATCCATCCGTCCGACTTCGGCATGACGAAGGCGTCGCCGGAGGAGCTAGTCGGCGGCGACGCGGCGCAGAACGCCGCCATCATTGCTGACGTGCTCGGCGGCCGGCACGGCGCCCCTCGTCGCATCGTCGCGCTCAACGCAGCTGCCGGATTGCTCATTGCAGGTCGGGTGGCCTCCATCGCCGAGGGAATCAACAACGCGGTCGCCGCGATCGATTCAGGTCACGCGAGTCACGTGCTCGACAGCCTCATTCGCAATTCGCGCGCTGAGGTCGTCGCATGAGCACCCCCTTCGACGTCGCTCAGGACGGGCCCTTCGACTCCGCTCAGGCCAGCCCCGATCTGCTGCGCGCGATCGTCGCCGCCACGGAGCGCATCACCGAGGTACGCCGCGAACGTGAGCCGATCGGGTCGCTCGAAGCGCGAGCAGCCAACAGCACGCCACGCGGCGATCGATTCGAGGAAGCGCTCGGCATGGACGGTCGGATCAACGTGATCGCCGAGTGCAAGCGACGGTCGCCGTCGAAAGGCGTTCTCGCGGCAACCTACGATCCAGTCGCGATCGCGCGCGAATTCGAGCAGGGCGGCGCCGCCGCGATTTCGGTGCTGACGGAGCCGACCTTTTTCGACGGCGCGCTCGAACATCTCGCCGCCGTACGCGATGCGGTGAAGCTTCCTCTTCTGCGGAAGGACTTCATCGTTGACGAGTACCAGTTGCTCGAGGCGCGCGTCGCGGGTGCCGACGCGGTGCTCCTGATTGTTGCCGCGCTCGAGCAGCGGCGGCTGGCGGCGTTGCAGGTGCGGGCAGGGGAGCTGGGTCTGGCCACGCTGGTGGAAGTGCACGACGAGGAGGAGCTCGCGCGTGCCGTCGACACCGGCGCTCGCGTGATCGGCGTGAACAATCGCAGTCTACGGACGTTGACCGTCGACGTCGACGCGTCGTTCCGATTGGCTGCGCGCATACCGAAGCACGCGATCGGCGTCAGCGAAAGCGGGTTGCAGACGTCGGCGGATCTGGAGCGACTGGCGGCCGCGGGCTATCGCGCGTTCCTGATCGGCGAGAGGTTCATGACCGATCCTGACCCGGCAGGTGCGATACGGGATTTAATCCGTTCGGATCGTTCGGGCGTTCTCGTTCGGTGATGGCGAGTGAGCGACATGAAATGTGGCGCCGACCTTTATGGCCCGCGACAGTACGGCGGGAACCAACTCGAACGATCCGAACGATTCGAACGCCCCGAACGTACCGAACGATCCGAACGGATGTGAGTGATGTTCATGAAAGTCTGCGGCATCACGCGATTGGAGGATGCGCTGCACGCCGTGGAGCACGGTGCGACGGCGCTCGGGTTCGTCTTCTGGCCGCCAAGCCCGCGTTTCATCAGCTCCGATCGGGCGGCTCAGATCGTCGCCGAATTGCCAGACGAGGTCACCACGGTCGGCGTGTTCGTCAACGAAGCGGTGGATGAAATCCGATCGGTCGTGGCGAAGACGGGCATCATCGCCGTACAGCTTCACGGCGACGAACCGCCTTCGTATGCCGACGCCATCGGCTGTCCGATCCTGCGGTCGACAACGGTCGACGCCGCCGCCGCTGTTGGCGACGCGTGGCCCATGTCGACAACGTTACTGGTCGATGCGGCGGATTTGGTGCGACGTGGCGGGACCGGTCAGGTGGTCGATTGGTCGCGCGCCGCGGCGCTGGCCCGGACGCGGCCGATCGTGCTCGCGGGAGGCCTGACGCCGGACAACGTCGCCGACGCGATTGCGATGGTCCGGCCATATGGACTGGACGTGTCATCCGGCGTCGAAGCGGCGCCGGGTGTGAAAGACAAGCAGAAGGTGACGCACTTTCTCGCCAACGCGCGTTACGCGCTGCAGGGGTAATGATCGTGCCGACAACGATGACCGGCGCTGGCAGGGACCGCGCCTCCGGCGTGTTCGGGCGCCGTGATCCCGACGCGCGTGGCTATTTCGGATCCTATGGCGGGCGCTTCGTACCGGAGACGCTCGTCGCGCCTATCGACGAACTGACCGAGGGCTATTTCGCCGCGCGCGCGGATCAGAACTTTTGCGACGAGCTCGATCGATTGCTCGAACACTACGTCGGTCGGCCGACGCCGCTGTACGAGGCGACGCGCTTGCCAGGTCGGCGCACGGTTCGGATCTTTCTGAAGCGCGAAGATCTCACCCACACTGGCGCGCACAAGATCAACAACGCGCTCGGTCAGGCGCTGCTGGCCAAGCGCATGGGCAAGACGCGCGTCGTTGCCGAAACGGGCGCCGGGCAGCACGGCGTGGCGACGGCGACCGCCTGCGCCCTGCTCGGTCTGGAATGCCACGTCTACATGGGCGCCGAAGACATGCGGCGCCAGGCGCTGAATGTCGTTCGCATGCAGCTGCTGGGCGCAACGGTGCGACGCGTGGATGCAGGCAGCAGGACGCTGAAGGACGCGATCAACGAAGCGATGCGCGACTGGGTCGCCAATGTCGGCGACACCTACTACCTGCTCGGGTCGGCGCTGGGTCCGCATCCGTACCCGCTGATGGTCCGTGAATTCCAATCGGTAATCGGCCGTGAGGCGCGGCAGCAGATTCTCGAGCAGGCCGGCCGTCTGCCCGACATGGTGGTGGCATGCGTGGGCGGCGGCAGCAACGCGATCGGAATCTTCGACGCCTTCATTGACGATTCATCCGTACGTTTGATTGGCGTCGAAGCGGGCGGCGAACGGATCGCTCCGGGGCGTCATGCGGCGCGCTTTGCCGGTGGCAGCACCGGTGTCCTGCAGGGCACGCGCACGTTCATCCTTCAGGATGAGGCGGGCAACATCGAGTTGACGCATTCGATCTCCGCCGGCCTCGACTATGCGGCCGTCGGACCCGAACATGCGTGGCTGCGTGAGATCGGCCGCACCGAGTACGCCTACGCTACCGACGCCGAGGCGCTCGAGGGATTCAAATCGCTGGCGCGATACGAAGGGATCATTCCCGCGCTCGAGTCGTCGCACGCGATCTGGCACGCGATGCAGCTGGCGCGTGAAGCGACGGCCGACACCGTGATGCTCGTGAATCTGTCGGGTCGCGGCGACAAGGACGTGCAGAGCGTGATCGAGGCGTTGACATGATGCTGCGGACGGCGACGAGCCGCATCGCCGATACGTTTGCGCGGTTGCGCGAGCAGCGCACCCCGGGATTGGTGACCTATGTCACCGCCGGCGACCCGGACCTCCCGCGCAGCGAAGGGATCCTCCGCGCGCTCGATCGTGGCGGCGCCGACGTCCTGGAAGTCGGCGTGCCGTTCTCCGACCCGCTCGCCGACGGCCCGGTGATTCAGCGGGCCACCGAACGTGCGCTGGCATCCGGGACAACGCTGACCGGCGTGCTCGATCTGGTTGGTCGGATTCGTACGGACGTGCGGGCGCCAATCGTGATCTTCACCTACGCGAATCCGATTCTGCGGTTCGGTGCGGAGCGTTTCGCCGACACGGCACGTGCGGCTGGTGTCGACGGTGTCCTCGTCCTGGACCTGCCGATCGAAGAGGCCGACGGGTTTCGCGCCATGCTCGCCTCGCGCGGCATTGATACAATCCTTCTGCTCAGCCCGACGACGACGGACGCGCGTCTGCGGAAGGCGGCTGCTCTCGGCAGCGGTTTTCTCTATGCGATTTCGCGCCTCGGCGTCACCGGCGCGCGCGAGTCGCTGGCGGACGGTGCCGAACGGATGGTCCGGCGCATTCGCGACATCACCGATCTTCCCGTGGCGCTCGGGTTTGGCATCTCGAAACCCGACCACGTGCGTGAAGTCGGACAGTGGGCCGACGCCGCCGTGGTCGGCAGCGCCCTCGTCAATGTGATCGCCGAGGCCGGCGCGTCAGACACCCTGGACACGCGCGTAGAGGAGTATGTCCGTTGGCTGAAGTCTTGAGCATCGAGGAGCTGCGGAACCGCATCGACGTCATCGACGATCAGCTCGTGCGGCTCCTCAATGTGCGCGTCGCGTGCGCGGTGGAAGTCGGTCGCCTGAAACATGAAGCCGGGTTGCCGATTTATCAGCCCGAGCGCGAGGCGCAGGTGCTGGCCAAGGTGAAGCAATCGGCGACGGACCTCTCGGGTCCGCTGACGGCGGAAGCCGTGGTGCGGATCTTCGAGCGCATCATCGACGAGGCGCGACGCGCCGAACGAATCGCCAGCGAGCGGAGAGACCTGTCGGATTCGAGGATGGGAGAGTAGTCATGGTCGTGGTGATGAAGGAACGGGCCACCGAAGCGCAGATCGATGCGGTGATCGCGCGTCTCATCGAATTGGGCATGGACGTCCACCGCTCGTCCGGCGTGAGCCGCACGGTGCTCGGCGTCGTCGGCGCACACAAGATCGAGAAGGAGCTGATCGAAATTCTCGACGGCGTCCACGAGGTGCTGCGCATCACCGAGCCATACAAGCGTGCCAGCCGCACCTTCAAGCCGGAGGACACCATCGTCACACTGGACGATGTGCGGATCGGGGGCGACGAGGTGATCGTCATGGCCGGTCCGTGCTCCGCCGAGACGGAGGAGCAGGTGATGGCGTCGGCGGCCGCGGTCAAGCGCGCCGGTGCCAAGGTCCTGCGCGGAGGCGCGTTCAAGCCGCGCAGCTCGCCGTATAGCTTCCAGGGGCTCGGCGAGCAGGGCCTGCAGATGCTGCGGCGCGCGGCCGACGCGCACAACTTGAAGCTGATTTCCGAAGTGATGGACATCAGCCAGATCGAACTGATCGGGCGGTATTGCGACATCTATCAGGTCGGCGCGCGCAACATGCAGAACTTCACGCTGCTGCGTGAGCTCGGGCACGTGCACAAGCCGGTGATGGTCAAGCGCGGCATCTCGGCGACGATCGAGGAGTGGCTGCTGTCGGCCGAATACATCCTGTCCGGCGGCAATAACGACGTGATTCTGTGCGAGCGCGGCATTCGGACGTTCGAGACCGCAACGCGCAACACCTTCGACATCTCGGCGATTCCCGTCGTCAAGAAGCTCAGTCACCTGCCAATCGTTGCCGACCCGAGCCATGGCGCCGGGCGTCGCGACATGGTGGCGCCGATGGCGCGTGCAGCCGTCGCTGCCGGAGCCGATGGCCTGATCATCGAGGTGCACAACGATCCGGATCACGCGCTGAGTGACGGCGCACAGTCGATGTTCCCGTCGCAGTTCGATCGGTTGATGGCGGAGCTGCGCATCATCGCGCCAGCGATCGGGCGCAGCATCTGTCTCGAGCCGATGGCACGACGCGGGTGGGCGAGTCGGTAGGAAATCTCAAATCCCAAATTCCAAATCCCAAATCCAGTGACCAGGTCCCAATGATGACCAAGGCCCGATGACCAAGGCCCAAACCCCATGACCGGATCTCAATTCCCATCCGGATACCGCGTGACGACTCGGGGCTTGGGATTGGGGTTTTGGGTTTTGGGTGTTGGGATTTGACATGTCGTCGGCAGAGAACCCCCCGTTTACCTCTCTCGCCATCGTCGGCCTCGGTCTGATTGGCGGTTCGATCGCGCTTGCCGTTCGCGAACGCTGGCCGTCCATTCGCATCGTCGCCATCGATCGGCCGGCCGTGCTCGCGCACGGTTTGGGCAGTGGCGCCGTCGATCGTGGGGCGGCCACCGTGGCGGATATCGGTCGCCCTGATCTCGTCGTGCTCGCGGCGCCGGTCGCGGAAAACGTGCGGCTGCTGCCGCAGGTCGCGTCACAGGTTGACGCGGTGGCGATCATCACCGACGTCGGCGGCACCAAGCGCGACATCATGCGGGCGGCGCGAGTACTCCCTTCGTCGGTGACGTTTGTCGGCGGTCACCCGATCGGCGGCGCGGAGAAGGGCGGGTTTGGATTTGCCCGCCCCGATCTCTTCGCCGGCCGCCCATGGATCTTCACGCCTGAAGCGGAATTCACGGGCGCTCTCGACCGGCTGATGCGGTTCGCCCGAGGATTACGCGCGCGCCCGACGACGCTGGATGCCGGCGCGCACGATCGGTTGATGGCCTTTCTGAGCCATCTGCCGCAGTTGACCGCGAGCGCGCTGATGGAGATCGTCGGCAGCGCCGCGACGAGCGACGGGCTGCGCTTGGCGGGACGCGGACTCGTCGACACCACCAGGCTGGCCTCGAGTCCCGCGGCCGTGTGGCGCGACATCTGTGCGGCCAATGCCGACGAGATCGGTCAGGCGCTCGATTTGCTGATCGACCGCCTCACGGAGTTACGAGCGGAGCTCCAGCGGGGGGAAGCGGTCGAAACGATCTTTGACGAGGCCGCGCGCTGGCGCGCGGAGCTGATGAAGGGACGAGATTGATTTGCTGTTCCACATCGCTGAACAGAAAGACATCGAGCGGGCGCAGCGAGTCGGCGAGTACATACCGGATGCGTTCAGCCGCGACGGATTCATTCACTGCTCGTACGGCGAGCAGGTCATTGCCGTTGCCAACAGGCTGTTCAGCGGCCGCCGCGATCTCGTGCTGCTGGAGATCGATCCGCAGAAGCTCTCATGCCGCGTGATCGACGAGAACCTCGAAGGCGGCAGGGAGCTGTATCCGCATGTATACGGACCTCTGCCCATGGCAGCCATCGTCGCCATCCACCCGTTTCCGTGTGACAAACACGGAAGCTTTCCGATGGTGTAGTTCCCGGTTCCGAGTTCCCAGTTCCACGTTCCAGTGGCTCCAGTTGGAAGTTCACGTTCTTTGTTGTTCCTGGTTCCGGTTCCTCTCGTACTCAGCTTCGAGGTTCGCTGGAACCAAGCAGCTGAATCGAGAACCCACCGGAACTGGAACTGGAACCCGGAACCCCTGGAACGTGGAACGGGGAACCAGGAACCAGGAACGGGAGATCTCAGCGACAATCAAGCATGCCTGATTACGAACCCGCAGTGATCTTGAGTGCCTGCCGCACCGCCATCGGATCGTTCGGCGGCGCGTTGAAGGATCTCACCGCCTCGGATCTGGGTGCTGTCGTCATCCGTGAGGCGATTCGTCGTGCCGATGTGCAGCCACTGGATCTCGGCGACGTGATCATGGGATGCGTGCTGCAGGGCGGCGCGGGCATGAACGTGGCGCGGCAGGCCGCGATCAAGGCTGGTGTGCCGCACCAGGTACCCGCGGAGACCGTCAACCGCGTCTGTGGCTCCGGTCTGCAGGCGGTGGTGCATGCCGTGGAGGCAACGCGCGTCGGCTACACGGATCTGGTGCTTGCCGGCGGCACCGAATCGATGAGCAACGCTCCGTATCTGCTGCAGGGCGCGCGTTGGGGCTACCGGATGGGTCACGCCGAAGCGTACGACTCGATGCTGATGGAAGGGCTGACGTGCGCGATGCAGGGCTGTCACATGGGCATGACCGCCGAGGAGATCGTCGCTCGATATCAGGTGTCACGAGCGGACCAGGACACATTTGCTGCCGAGAGTCAGCGTCGCGCCGAGGCGGCGATTCGTGACGGGTCGTTCGAAGAGGAGATCGTCCCGGTGTCGATTCCGCAGAAGAAAGGGCAGGCGATCACGTTTGACACTGACGAATATCCGCGCGCAGGAACGACGGTTGACAAGCTGGCGGCACTGAGGCCGGCGTTCAAGAAGGACGGGACCGTCACGGCTGGCAACGCGTCCGGGATCAACGATGGTGCCGCGGCGGTCATCGTCGCGACGGCAGATCGGGCGCAGGCTCTCGGCCGCAAACCGCTGGCACGCATCCTCTCCTTTGCCACGACCGGCATCGATCCGGCGATCATGGGCATGGGGCCCGTCGAAGCGACGCGAAAAGCGTTGAAGCGCGCCAACCTGTCCACCGCGCAGATCGACCTGTTCGAGTTGAATGAAGCGTTCGCCTCACAGGCGCTGGCCGTGAGGCGCGAACTCGATCTCGATCCGGCCAAAGTCAACACGCGCGGCGGCGCCATCGCGCTCGGACACCCCATCGGCGCCAGCGGAGCACGCCTTCTGACGACGCTGATCTATGCCCTGCGAGCGCGCGGCGGCGGCAGGGGAGTGGCGGCGCTGTGCATTGGTGGAGGGATGGGCATCGCGATGGCGATCGACGTTGCGCCGTGATCGTTACGGTGTGTCCGCGAGTCGCGTAAACAGCTCTTCGATTCGCGCGAGCGGACCACTGGACGATCCACTTTACGCGGCGAAATGACAGTTCGAACTGCTACTAACGACGCAAGCGGACGTCACGAGACGTATGGTGGACGACGCGCGCTTGGCGTGTTTGCGATTTTCGCCTTCCTGATGTTTCCAGGCCACGAACTTGCCCACTACTTGGCGTACAGGGCGCTTGGTATCCCGCTGCAAATGACCCTGAATACCGCATCGCCAGCAGACCGCACGCTGCGACGCCCGATTGCCGAACTGGCCGGTCGCTTTGTTCAACCTCACGGTCGCCGGGCTTGGGACGGCGGTCTACTTCGGTGGCCGGATGCGTCGTCGTTGGGTTGCCGAATTGGTGCTCGCCGCAGCGCTGATGCGGTTGGTCATCTATGCTTTGGTCGTCGCCGCGGCACTCGTCACGGGCTCTGGTCTGAGCTTGGGGAATGATGAGCCTATTGCGGCTCGACTCTACGGTCTTCCAAGCCTCACGTTCGTCCTCGCTTTGGCGTTACCGTTCACATGGCTCGCTGTAAAGATTGTCACTGACACGTGGGCGGGATTGCGATCTCGTTCGGCAAATGCCTTTGCCCGGGCCGCGATCATGCTCTGTGTAGGGATCTTCGTTGGAAATATTCTGGACCCGTGGTTGTTTCCCCGTGCTTAATCCCGCGGTTCGCTTCGGTTGAGTACGAAGAATTTCTTTTGAATTCTTCCTCTTCGTGTTCTTCGTGCATGCCGTCAGGCCTTCGTGGTTGATCAACTGAAGTGAATTTCGGTGTGGAACCCTGCCGGTTGCGACCACTTCCTCGACAATGCGTTAATTTACCGAGCAGCTCGAGTCGAAGTCCCCTGACGGCGAACTCGCGTAAACAGCTCTTCGACTCGTGCGAGCACCGTCTCCCACCGATATTCGCGATCGACGTAAGCGCGTCCCTGACAGCCGAACGCGTCCCGCTCTCGTGGGTGCGACAACAGGAACGTGAGCGCCTCCTCGAAGTCGCGACTCGAACGGTAATATAAGCCTCCATTCGCGCGTCGTACTTGACCCTCCAGCACGCGGCACCGCCCATTCACCAGCGCCGGCACTCCGTGATTCCACGCTTCGAGCAGCACGATGCTGAGGCTCTCGTACGGCGAAGGCACGATCAGCGCGCGCGCGGACGCCAGCAGAGCATTGCGCAGATCACTCGAGACATAGCCGAGCGCGCGAATGCTCGTGTGCTCAGGAATCTGCATCTTGGCAGGACCCGCAAGCACCAGCGTCGCCCGCGGATGGCGTGCCGCATAGTCCTGAAAGTACTCGAGCAGCGTGTCGCATCCTTTGTTGCGATCGACGCGACCGAGGTAGAGGATGAATTCAGTCGGTATGGAATAACGCGCGAGCATCGGCGCCGGATCGACCGCCGCGGGGGGATCGATACCGATTCCGATCACCGCCGCCGGCCTGAGATCAACACCCGCACGCGAGGTGACCAGCGCTTGCTCTTCCGGCGTCAGAAAGATGTACCCGGCCGGCAGCCGCAAGAACTCATGCAGGACGTTCAAGTCGATCGCCGGGTCGTCCTCAGCCGTTGGCACCAGCACCGCGCGATCGGCGACGAGCGGGACGCCGAAATAGGACGGCGCGTAGCGATACGTCCAGAACACGACCAGCTCGTACTCGCCGCCATGCTGTCGCAGATACTCGAGCAGCGCGGGAGCGTCGGGTCCGTTCTCGCGAAACCAGTCGTTCTGCCGCTCGCGCGACGCGCCGATGTCGAAGACCTCGTCGCTGATGTCCGCGAACGACTTCAGATTCCGCCGGCGTCGAACGGGAAAGCGCAGAACGCGGACCCTGCCGTCGCGCTGCTCACCCGGGGGCAGCGCGTTCGCCCAGGTCACGTAGTCGCGGGCGCATGTCGTGAGGACGGTGATCTCGTGACGGGTGGAGAGCCGCTCGGCCAGCTGACGGCAATGCGCTTCGGAACCGCCCGCGATGTCAGCGCCGTAGCGCTGAACGACGAACGCGAGCTTCACGATCGCGCGGCGTGCGATGCGCCTTCGCGCACTTCCTTGCGCAGGCGCGCGGTTTCCGCCGCGAGCTCCTGGACGCAGGCGAAGAGCAGTTGGTTCACGCGCCGCTGGCGTTCGAAGTTGTCATGGCTGTACTCGAAGAACCAGCGGAAGAGCGGCATCACCACTCGTCGCTTGAAGAAGATGATCGTCGATGCCAGTACGCTGCTGCGGTGGGACTGATAGTGAATGGCGGTCTGCAGTCGCCAGGTGTCCGGATCGCCGAGCAGTTCGGGCAGCAGCAGCGCGCGTGCGTCGCTGCTGCTGAGAGCGCGCTGCAGAAGCCGCTCGACATCGGCAAAAAGTTCCGGGTCTTGGAAGGCACTGGACGCGCCGCTCAGGAGCAGCTCCTGTCGAAGCCGCTCGCGCACGCGCGCGTGCAGCTCCGACATGACGGTATCGACCGAGACCTCAACTCCCAAAGTCGTCGCGAAGTCCGGCCCGTACCTGGATGTTGGCGGTGCCGGCGGCGATGATGCGATCCTTCTGTTTCAGCCGGAAGGTGATCTTGTAGGCGCCGGACTGGCGATAGATATGCTCTGCGCTGTAGTGGCGCTTGATCGAGCTCTTGCCTGCTTGATACGGATCGCAATCTTCCGAGTTCTCCGACGTCACATCGTCGCCCCACTCCCACTGCACGGCGGCACAGTACAGATCGGCGTAATCATCCGAGCCGCCGCGCAGATCGACGGTGACTCGAACCCGAAGCGGCGAGAAGCCGACGGGTGGGTTCGCCTTGAGTGATACACTTGGCTTCTTCTCTTCGTTCTCGCGCTGCGCGTTCACGACCGAACCAGGCGACAGCGCAAGTACAACCAGCGCAAATAGCGTGCAAGAAACGCGGGTCCGATGGGCCATGATTGTCCTGCTGGGCTAGAGCATTGATTGTACCTCTAAACAGGAAGTTCGAGACGATGCACACCGTTCACCGAACTCCCGAAGTGGCGCTCACCGCGCGACCACTCGGAGAGCTCGATTGCGATCTTCTTGTGGTTCCGGTTTTCGAAGACGACGATCTGGCCGATGTGCCTGAGCTGGACAACGCAACTGCCGGCGAATTGGGTCAGGCGCGTGCGCGCGGCGAGTTTCGCGGGAAAGCGTGTGAACTGCTGGTGACGACGTGTGCAAGCGGATGGAGGGCACGTCGGGTCGCGATCGTCGGCACCGGGATGCGGAAGTCATGTAGCGCCGACACGCTGCGCCGCCTCGCGAGCACTGGTGGTCTTGCGGCGCGACAGCGCCGGCTGACTCGCGTGGCGATCGCGTTCCGTGCTGTGAGCGGCGTGCCACCTGAGGACGCCGCACAGGCGATGACCGAAGGCGCGATCATGGCGAACTTCGACGGCGCCTCGTACAAGACAACCGAGCCGCCGCGCGCGTGGCTGGAGTCGGTCGAATTGCGGATCGAGGGCGGCTCGCGTGCGCTGAGCGACGCGCTCGATCGCGGGCGGATTACCGGCGAGTGCACGAACCTGGCGCGCGAGCTGGCCAACGAGCCGGGCAACGCGCTCACCCCACGCTCGTTCGCTGACCGGGCGGCGGAGGTCGCACGCGAGGCGGGTTTGAAGATCGACGTGCTCGACGAGCAGCGGATCGCCGACCTCAGGATGGGGCTGCTGCTCGGAGTCGCGCGCGGCAGTCAGGAGCCGCCGCGCCTCCTGGTGATGCGCCACGAGCCGACGACCGCGAATTCGCGTGTCGTGCTTGGACTCGTCGGCAAGGGCGTGACGTTCGACACCGGTGGCATCTCGATCAAGCCGGCCGAGAACATGGACAAGATGAAGGATGACATGTCGGGCGGCGCGGCCGTGATTGCGGCGATGATCGCCATCGCTCGCCTCGCCGTGCCAGTCCGCTGCATCGGCGTGGTCCCGATGACCGAGAACATGCCTGGAGGCCGCGCGATAAAGCCTGGGGACATCCTGACAAGCGCCGAAGGCAAGACCGTCGAAGTCATGAACACGGACGCCGAGGGACGCCTCATTCTGGGCGACGCGATTTGGTATGCGCGGCAGCTTGGTGTCACGCACGTCGTCGATCTCGCGACGCTGACCGGCGCGTGTGTGGTCGCTCTGGGCAAGACGACCACGGGCCTGTTCGGCACGCCGGCAGAGTGGGTCGAACAGGTCCGCCGGGCGAGCGAACGGGCCGGCGATCGGTCGTGGCCGATGCCGGTGTTCGACGACTACATGGAACAGTTGAAAAGCGAGATCGCCGATATGACGAATACGGGCGGCCGCGCCGCGGGTGCAATTACCGGCGCGCTGTTCGTGAAGGAATTCACCGGCAACCTGCCGTGGGTGCACATGGATATCGCGGGCACGGCATGGGCCGACGAGGCGAAACCGTATCAACCGAAAGGCGCGACCGGCGTCGGCGTCAGAACGCTCGTCGAACTGGCACTCGACGCGGCGTCGTGGAGTAAGCTGGATCTCAGCGAGAAGTCCTGAATCGTGTTGCTCCTGTTGCTGCAGAAAGCCCCGATCGTCGTCGAAGTCGTCAAGCAGCCACCGCCGACGCCGTCGATTTCGTACGGGAGCGTGCTGCTCTCCGCGGTCGCCCTGGTGGGGGTGATCCTGCTGGCGTCGATGCTCGTCGGCGTCGTCGTCGGCGGCGTTTTCATCTATCTCAAGAAGCGGTTCAACCTGTGGGCTCCTCCAACTGATCCAGGTCACGCACGGCTGCGAATCTGAGATCTCGAGAACCTGGGGAAGCTGCGAACGTGGGAACCGGCGAACCTGGCGTTCCCGGTTCCGAGTTCCCCGTTCCGGGTTCCAGGGTTCTGGTTCCTGTTCCGAGTTCTGTTTTCCAGGTTCAGGCCTCAAGGTTCCGCTGTTCAGGGTTCTGGGTTCGAGGTTCGGAGTTCGGGGGTTCGGGGGGTCGGAGGTTCGGGGGTTCGGAGGTTCGGATTAGGGGTTACGGATTACGGGTTAGGAGGTCGGGGTTCTTGGTTCCCGTCTCCGGCTTCGTTATCAGTAGCCTCGGGTTCAGCGTTCCCGCTTGCGAATGCTCTTCGACTCCCCTTGCCAGCGATCGTCAGTGGTAGTGTCGGTTTCGTGCTCGTTTTCTTCTTCGGGTCGCGGGCGTCGCGCATGTTGCTTCGCTTTTGCGTCTTCGTGTGGTTCTCGAGCGCGCCGTCGCTCGAACCGTGCGCGACGGATGCGAGCTGCATTGCGCGTGGCCTCGGGGGATTGAAGGTAATCGAGTAGCCCACCGATCTCTTTCAACACTTCCTCCGCGAGGGCATCGTGTTTGCCGCGCGTTTCCTCGGTGATGTGGTGCCGGTCGACGGCGTCAATGAGGTGGTTGCGGCACTCGTGAATCGATCCGCGCGCCATCTTGACGAACCGCGCAAAATCGACGGGATCGAATCTGCCGAATCCCTCGGAGATCTGACTCGGCGCAGCGGCTGCGGCCTCCCTCAATTGATCGCGAAGCTTGAAATCTCGGGACAGGCCGCCTGCCTCGACGAGGGCATAGACCGCAATCTTGAACGCTCGCGCACGTTGCCACGCATCGATTTCCTCAATTGAGCGAAATCCCATAGCGCGGGTGGGAGCATGATCGGTGCCGCCGCAGGGCGATGGCGCTGCGCCTCGAACTCACCAACGCTGAACCCGAACCCCGAACCGCCCGAACTCTGAACACCGAAACCTGGAAAACAGAACGTCGAACGGGAACCACAACCCCCGGAACCCGGAACCAGGAACTCGGAACCAGGAACGACAGCTACTGTGCAGATTGGCTGGCAATTGACTGAACATGTTTGAGCGATTGTTGGTAGCGCATGACCCCCGCGAGCAGCGCTTCGGCGAGCTGCTGCCGGTATTTGTCGGTCTTCAGCAGATTCGCTTCGGATCTGTTGGTGATGAACGAGATCTCGCTGAGGACGCTCGGCATCGTCGCGCCGATGAGGACCATGAACGGAGCCTGCTTCACGCCAAGATTGCGGGCATCCTTGTTGGTCTTGTGCAGTTCGCGATAGAGCGTCGCCTGCACGGTGGTCGCGAAGTCGCGCGATTCGTCGATCTTGTTGTTCATGGCAATCGCTTGAACGATGTCGGAGAGGTGCCGCATCGTGCGTGACGAGCCGGCGTTCTCACGCGCGGCGATCGCTTCGGCCTCGGGATTCGGCGCGAAGTTGAGGAAGTAGGTCTCGATGCCGCGCGCGATCGGACTCGGGCTCGCGTTGGCGTGAATCGACAGGAAGAGATCGGCGTCGGCATGGTTGGCCACTGCAGTCCGGTCCTCGAGCGGCACGAACGTATTGTCGCGACGCGTCAGCACCACCTCGACGCCTGCTTGTTTCTGCAGCAGCGTTTCCAGACGCAAGGCGACGTCGAGCACGAGATCGGCCTCGGTAATGCCATTGCCCTTGGCGCCGGGATCGTGTCCGCCATGGCCCGGGTCGATGACGATGCGGGCGATGCCGAGCCCCAGCTGGCGAGAGAGCGAGTAGCCGCCGCTGCGATTGGCAGATGGGCGACGTGGGGCAGCGGGTGGTTCGCCGATGCTGGCGAGGGCGGTGTGGTCGGCAGCCGGGATCGTCTTGTCCTGCGCGCCGCCGGAATTGTCAGTTCGCTGTGAGGCGATGATGGTCTCGCGCGCCGGGACCGCCGGGAGCAGCGTCGCGTTCGCGCGCAACAACGACGATGGCAGCAGCGCCGCCGCATGTGCCACGTCGACGTTCTTGATGGTGGAAGCCGTCTTCAGCGTCCGCGCGTCCAACGAGCGCGGCACCGGCATGACGTTCGAGACACGCTCGAAGTCGATCACGATGCGATAGGGGTTGTACAACGCGTAAACGCTGTAGCGGCCGGGGTTCTGCAGATCGAGGACGACGCGCGTCCGCACGTTCAACTGGCGGCCGACTCGAATCCGTCGCACCACGTCGTCGTCGAAGGCGAGCGTCGCGTCCTTGAGGGCCTCGACCGCTCGCGTCTGCTGCAGGTCGACGAATACGCGCGGCGGGAAATCGAGCCGGTCGGCTGCGAACGACGTTTCGCGCTCGAGCTCGAGGGTGATGCGCAGTGCGTCGGGCAGTACCTCGCGGCGAATCGACTTGAGCAGTGATGTGGTCGCTGGCGCCCCTGTCTTCGGCACATCGACCACGATCGGGCGTACCTCAGCGGTCGGAGCCGATTTCGCCGGTGCGGCGACGGCAGGAGTCGACGGGGTGGCCCGAACCGCCTCCAGTCGCGCGACCTGGGGCGGCACTTGCCGGAGCAGCGAGCTGGCAGGGAAGCGCGATGCCAGTGCCTTGAACAATCGCAGCGACGTGTTGCGATCGGCAAGCTCACCAAACTCCCAGAACGCATCGGCCGACAGCATGGCGCCCTGCCACAGCGCGTTGTCGCTGTAACCGCTGGTGGGAAACAGCTTCGACAAATCCTCGTACGCGGTGACCAGCGTCCGCATACGCGTGAGGAGCGACGTGTCGCCGTGAGCCGGCTCGGCATCGAGGGCGCGTCGCAGTTGCGCCTCTCGCGCGAGCGCCTCTTTGTAAAGCTCCGCGTCTTGCGACTGCGAACGCGCTGGCTGCGCAATTCCAGTCAGCAACACCGCTGCCGAAACCACGAGGGCCTGACGGCACGCGCGACGCCAAGACAATCGTTGTGTCCTTTGTCCCAGCGGCGCAGCAGGCTTTGTGTCCTTTGTGTTATCGCAGCTGCGCATCGACTTCCTCGAAGTAGCCGCGATCGACCAGCACCTCACGCGGCTTGCCGCCGGCGCCCGGCGATACCAGCCCCTCGGCTTCCATCATGTCCACGAGACGCGCCGCACGACTGAAACCAATCCGCAGCCGCCGCTGCAAATACGAAATGGAGACCTGACCGCTGCTGACGACAATCCGCGCCGCCTCGTCGTAGAGGTCGTCCTTGTCGAACTCCAGATTGCCGGGTCCCGACTTGTCGTCTTCCGCCGTGATCGTGTCGTCGAAGACCGGCTTGCCCTGCTTGCGCAGGAAGCTGGCCAGACGAGCGCTCTCCTGTTCGGAGATGTAGGGCCCGTGGAGACGGATGCATCGCGACGTGGCTGGTGGGAGGAACAACATGTCGCCCTTGCCGAGCAGCTGCTCCGCACCGTTGCTGTCGAGAATGGTCCGCGAGTCGATCTTCGACGACACGCGGAAGGAGATGCGTGACGGCAGATTGGCCTTGATGAGACCGGTGATCACGTCGACCGATGGACGCTGCGTAGCCAGAATGAGGTGGATGCCGACGGCGCGCGCCATCTGCGCCAGCCGCGCGATCGACTCCTCGACCTCGTTTCCTGCAACCATCATCAGGTCGGCGAGCTCATCGATCACGACCACGATGAAGGGAAGCGGTTTGGGCAGCTCACCTTCTTTGGACGCGCCACCCTCTTCGATGGCCAGCCGGATGTTGCGGTTGTACTGGTCGATGTTGCGGACGCCGGCACCGGCCAGCGTCTTGTAGCGTTCCTCCATCTCGCGCACGGCCCACCGCAGCGCGTTCGACGCCTTCTTCGGGTCGACGACGACGGGGGTGAGCAGATGCGGGATGTCCTCGTACATCCCGAGCTCGAGCCGCTTCGGATCGACCATGATCAACCGCACATCGTCTGGAGTGGCGCGGAAGAGGATGCTCGTCAGCATTGCATTCAGTCCGACCGATTTGCCGGTCCCGGTCGATCCGGCAATCAGCAAGTGCGGCATCGTCGCGAGGTCGGTGACGTACGGCTCTCCGTGAATCGTCTTGCCCAGTGCAAGCGTGAGCTTCGACGTCGAGCGCGTGTACAAGTCGGATTCGAGCAGCTCGCGCAGCGAGATCGCTTCGCGATTGGGATTGGGAATCTGAATACCGACGGTGGACTTGCCGGGGATGCGATCGATCAAGACCGACTCGGCCTGCAGCGCCAGACACAAATCGTCGGCCAGACTGGTGATCTTGCTGTACTTCACGCCAGCTTCAGGCTTGAACTCGAACGTCGTGACGACAGGACCGGGATGGATTTGCGCGACCTGTCCCTCGACGGCAAACTCGCGACACTTCTCCTCGAGCTGCCGCGCCGACTCCATCAGCTCGCGCTCGTCGATCTTGCGCTCGCCCTTGGCGGCATCGAGCAGCGATGCCGGCGGCAGCGTGTATGCGCCCTGCTTCCGCGCGGCCGGCTTCGGCGGTTCAGGCTCGAGCAGCGGTAGTGCAGGTGTGACCTCGGGCTTCTTGCGGGCCACGACAGGTGCAGCGGCCGCTGTCGCTCTGCCCGGTACCGGATCGTCGCCATCTGCGACCGGCGCGGCACTGGCAGGTGCGGCCTTGGCGCTCTTCTTCACTTGTCGCGCGACGGCGTCTTTCCGCGCTCGCGTCCTGCGTCGCTCGTCGATCCATCGACGGACCCAGCCGATCGCGCGTGCCGACGCGTCGCGCGAGCTGGCGCTGGCGCTCGCGAACATGCGGCCGAAGGAGAACTGCGTCGACAGGATCACCGCCAGCACCATGAACGTGACCAGGACGATGATCGAGCCGGTGCGGTTCAGATACTCGGACAGCCAGCGCCCAACCCATTCACCGAGGGATCCGCCGGCGTCGAATGGCTTGCCGGCGACTTCGGTGCTGCCGAAGGCCAGGCTGAGAAATGCAGCCGCGCCCGCGACCAGGAGGGTGACGCCCGTGATTTTGGTGTACGCCGCGTCCGGCGTCTGGCACCAGAAGTAATGCCAGCCGACAATCGCGATGATGCCGGGGATGAGATAGGCGGCGTATCCGGCCATCTGAAACGACAGCTCGGCGAGAAAGGCGCCGACGCGTCCTGCGAAATTCGCCGGGGGATGTGTCGCGCCGCTGGTGAAGAACCAGACGGGATCGCTCGGCTCGTAGGTGACGAGCGAGATGAGCCACAGCAGTGCCAGTGCAAACAGCGCGACGCCAACGACTTCGCTGAGGCGCCGCGACAACGTGGATTGAGACACGGATCAGATCTCCATCAACACCGGCAACACGAGTGGTCGTCGTCCGGCAGACCGCTTCTTGAAAAACCGACGCAACTCGACACGAAGCTTTTCCGTCATCAGCCCCTGGTCGGCGCGTTCCTCGACGCTCGAGGTTTCAACGCATTCGCTGATCACCGCAGCGGCATCACGGAACAGCACGTCGCTGGTCCCTTGATCGACGACAAAGCCGCGCGGCACGAGCTCCGGTTCGCCGACCAGCGCACCAGTCTGTCGGCTGAGCGCGACCACCGCGACGATCAGGCCGTCGGCGGCGACATGACGACGGTCGCGCAGTACCTCGTCGCCGACTTCGCCGACACGCGTGACATCGATGAGCACGCGGCCGGTTGGCGCCTTGTCCGCGATACGCGCGCCGAAGCGGTCGAATTGGATGATGTCGCCATCCTCGGCCAGCAGTACCTGCAGTTTGCGCTCGGTGCGCGCCATCACGCGCCTGGCCACGCGCGCATGCTGCGCGAGCTGCCGGTACTCGCCATGGATCGGCACGAAGTACTTCGGTCGGACGAGCGACAGTACCAATTTGAGCTCCTCGGCTGACCCGTGGCCGGACACGTGGACGTGCTTCATCTCGGGCGTGATGACGTCGGCGCCGCGCCGTGCGATGTGGCTCATCGCGCGGGCGATCGCCTTCTCGTTCCCCGGAATGGCACGCGCCGAGAACACCACCGTATCGTCCGGCCCCAATCGCACGTGACGGTGATCGTCGATGGCGATGCGCGGCAGCGCCGCCTGCGGCTCGCCCTGCGATCCGGTCGTCAGGCAGAGGACGTCCTGCGAGGCGTAATTCTGCACGTCGGAATCGCGGATCTGCATGCCGGACGGCACCCGCAAGTACCCGAGCCGCTGCGCGATCTCCGCGTTCTGCACGAGGCTGCGGCCGACCAATGCCACCTTGCGATCGAATTGCACCGCGAGATCGACGAGCAGCTGCATCCGGTACACGCTCGAGGAGAACATCGCCACGACCAGCTTGCCCTGGCTGCTCGTGAACACTTCCTCGAACGCTTCGATGACTTCGACCTCCGGTCCCGTGAATCCACGACGATCGATGTTGGTACTGTCGGCAAAGAGGGCAAGCACACCTTGCGCGCCGAGCTCGGCAAAGCGATGCAGGTCGAAGTGCTCGCCGTCGATCGGCGTCTGATCGATCTTGAAATCGCCGGTGTGGACGACGAGGCCCACCGGGGTCGTGATCGCGAGCGCCACACAATCAGGCATGCTGTGTGTGACGCGGATGAACTCGATGGTGAAGGGGCCGATGGTCACCGTTTCGCGCGGCGTGATCGTCTTCAAACGATCGCGTGCGTCGATCTCGTGTTCCTCGAGCTTCGGTTCGACCAGCGCCAGCGTGAATGCCGTGCCGTAGACCGGGCCGTCAAAGAGCGGCATCACATGCGGGACGCCGCCGATGTGATCTTCGTGGCCGTGGGTGAGGATTAGCGCCTTCACCTTGTCGCGACGCGCTTCGACGTAGGTGAGGTCGGGGATGATCAGATCCACCCCGAGCTGGTCCGGGTCCGGAAACATGACGCCGGCATCGACCAGGATCGTGCTGTCGTTCCACGACAGCGCCATCATGTTCATGCCGAATTCGCCGAGGCCGCCCAGCGGCACGACCTCGAGGGTCGATGGCGACACGTCCGGCACCGTGGACTGATTCATTCAGAGCCCAGCGAGAGACAGCACGAGACGGAACGAGCGAACTGCTGTTAGTGCTCGCGCGTCAGGCCCTGGCAGGCCGATGTCGCCCGAGCTGTTTCAGGTGGCTGGGACCACCCGCAACTTCGGAAGGCTCAACGACTTCGGGGAAAAACTATAGCACAGCTCGCGACAGGCGGGCGATGTCCTCCAGGCTCAGCGCCTCCGGGCGCTTCCGGCCGTCGATGCCGGCGCGGCCGATGACCTCGGCGGCCGAGCGGTCCAGCGCTGAGGCGACCGGAGCAAGCGCGTTGAGCAGCGTCTTCCGGCGCTGCCGGAAGATGCCGCGCACCAGACGTTCAAAGAGCTGTCGGTCGCCGACGTCGACCGCGGGTGGATGAAAGGTCAGACGGACCACAGCCGAGGTCACTTTCGGCGGCGGTCGAAACGCGCCCGGCGGCAGCGTAAAGAGGCGCTCGACGTTCGCGAGAAGAGCGACCTGGATCGACAGCACGCCGTAGTCTCGATTGCCCGGTGCGGCGACGAGGCGATCGGCGACTTCCTTCTGCAGCATCAACGTCGCGTCCCGAAACACGCGCCCCGCGTCGGCCGCATCGAGCAGCTTGAAGAGCATCGGCGACGAGACGTTGTAGGGAAGATTGCCGATGACCCGAACGGGCTGACGTTCGCCAGCGACGAGATCGGGAATGTCGATGTCGAGAAAGTCGCTTTCGATCACGCGCGCGTGTACGGGAAGACGAGAGGGGAGCGCTGCGGCAAGATCACGATCGATCTCGACGGCGATCAGGCGTCCGACGCGTGGCGCGAGGACCTCGGTCAGCGCGCCGCGTCCGGGACCGATCTCGAGGAAGGTGTCGCCCGGGTCAGGATTGACCGCGTCGACGAGTTTGGAGACCCACGCGGGCTCGAGGAAGTGTTGGCCGAATCGTTTTCGTGCGCGCGGCAAGGGCGGGCTCGCGCCGGCGCGTTTCTCTTTCATTCGTCGACGGTTTCTCCGCGCCAGTATCGTTCCTCGATCGCCTCGATTTCGTCTTCGCTCAATCCAAAGTAGTGACCCACCTCGTGGATGAGGGTTTCGCCAATCATCGCCCGGATCTCGTCTTCGTCCTCGCAGTCGTCCTCAATCGGCCGTTGGAAGAGCGTGATCTTGTCAGGCAGGTGATTGCCGTGGCTCCAGGACCGCTCCGGCAGCGGGATGCCCTGGTACAAACCGTAGAGCGAGTCCGGCGGCTCGATCTCCATCTCCTCGAGCAGGTCCGGCGTCGGTTGCTCTTCGACCACGAGCGCGAGGTTCTTCATCTCGCGCCGGAAGCGCTTCGGAATGAGCGTCACCGCTTCGGCGACCAGACGTTCGAATCGCTCGCGCGTCATGAACGGCGTCGTTTGGGCGGACGTGCCGCCTTCGCCGAGGCTCCGGCGGTGCGCCGAAGCTTCGGCGCACGCTGGGACGAGGTCCGCCCGCGTTCCTTCACAATCACATGGTGGTAGTAATCGCAATCCGCGCGCACGGAACACTCGTCACAGAGCGGCTTGGGTCGGCAGACACGCCGCCCGTGGAGGATCTGCACATCGGAGGCAAGCGTCCACAGCTGTGTCGGCAGCGCGGCACACAGCTGCGCCTCGACCTTCTCGGGATCGTCGCCCTCGGCGATGCCGATCCGGTTGGACACGCGCAGCACGTGGCGGTCAACGGGCAGGCCCGGGACACCGAGCGCGTGCCCGAGCACGACATTCGCTGTCTTGCGCCCGACACCGGGCAGCCGGGTGAGCTTCTCCATGTCGGCGGGTACCTGTCCGCCGTGATCCGACACCAGCTTGCCGGCCATCCCGACGAGCGCCTTCGACTTCTGGCGGAAGAAACCGGTGGACATGATCACCGGCTCGAGCTGCTCAGCGCGCGCGCTGGCCAGCGCCGGCGCGTCCGGATACCGTTCGAACAACGCCGGCGTCACCATGTTCACGCGCTCGTCGGTCGATTGTGCGGAGAGAATCGTCGCGACGAGCAGCTCGAACGCGTTGCGATAGTGCAGCTCCGTGTCAGCGTTCGGATGCTGGGTTGCGAGGGTCTCGATGATGCGCCTGGTGGTCTTCGGCGATTTCATCAGTGGATCGGATCGGCACCCTTCGTCCAACCGACATTCGAATAGGACTCCCCGAAGACGCGCATGTGCTCCTGCAGCGCGGTGATCAACGTGGGAATGAACTGCACCGGCACAACGACCCGCGCGCGCACCGGTGCTTTGACGACGTGCTCCTGCGCCGCCTCGCGCACTTCTTTTTCCGACAGCGGCATCACCTCGCAGAACGTGAGGGTGAAGTCGAACGGTGTGTGGGCGATCGAGCAGAAGTTTGCGTAGGTGCGCGGTGAGTTTGGCTGCTCGTCGGGAACGATCGTGAAATTGATTTGCTTGCGCTCGGAATCGCTCATAAAGTCAAAACTCGAAACGAAAAACTAAAAAGTAACTTTCAAAGTACACGAGAGCGTACCACCTTTCGCGTGGCGCTCTACTTCCGTACTTACTTTTGAGTTCCGTAGTTTTGAGCTTTGACTTGTGACTAGTACTTGCGCATCACGCCGACCACGACGCCCTGCACCTGCACCTGGTCGGCGTCGATCAGGATCGGCTGCATGGCCGGATTGGCCGGCTGCAGACGGACGCGGCCGTTCTCCCGATAGAACTTCTTCAACGTCACGTCGAGCCCACCGACCAGGGCAATCACCATCTCCCCGTTCTCCACCGATTTGCGATCTTCGATGATGACGAAGTCGCCATCGCGGATCTGCTCGTCGATCATCGAGTCCCCCTTCACCCGCAGGACGTAGCTGTCCTTCTTGCCGACCAGCGTCTCGGGGACGGCGATGGTTTCGTTGCTGGCGATTGCCTCGATCGGGTGACCAGCCGCGACGTATCCGAGCAAGGGCAGCTCCAGGGCGCGCCCGCCCATGCGCGTCGGGACGAGCTCGACCGAGCGGCTGCGATTCCACGCCCGCCGGATGAAGCCCTTTTCCTGCAGGTTCGTCAGGTGCTTGTGCACCGTCGCCAGTGACGAAAGGTTGAAGCGTCTCCCGATTTCCTCCAGGCTCGGCGCATAGCCGTGCTGCTGGATGAACTCGTTGAGGTAATCGAGAATCTCGCGCTGCCGTTTCGTGAGGGGAAGCACGGGCATCTCCCTTCGCTTCCGCGGCGTGGGGCGTCCGCCGGGGCCTCTGCAGTCCTGCAGAGGTGGGGAGAATATATGCGAACATAAGGCGAAGATCAAGGGCGTGATGCTACACTCCAAGATGACCCATTTCAGTTCCATGATCGCGCGCACGACGGTCCTGACGGTGCTCGCGTTCGCCGTTGCGCTCGCCACCCTGCACGCCACGAATCTTTCGCGACAACAGGCCGACGCGTTCCAGCGCAAGATCGACACGATTACGCGCCAGGGGGCGTCCGCTTCCGCGCGGCCAGGCGTGCGCCGCACGCCCGTCAGCGAGACCGAGGTGAACTCGTGGTTCGCCTATCGCTCGCAGGCGCTGCTGCCGCGTGGTATCGCCGATCCGCACATCACCATCGTTGGCAACGGCAAGCTGATGGGAACCGTGCTGGTCGATCTCAGCGCCGTCACCAACGGGAGCTCGCTCAGTCCGTTTACGTACTTCAGCGGACGCGTGCCCGTGAACGTGAGCGGTGTGCTGCACACCCAGGATGGTGAGGGACGCTTCGATCTGGAATCGTCGGACATCGGCGGCGTTCCGGTGCCCAAGCCGCTGATTCAGCAGGTGCTGTCCCACTACTCGAAGACCGAGTCGCACCCGCAAGGCGTTCGCCTCGACGATCCATTCGAGCTGCCGGCCAACATCCAGAAGATCGAAGTCGGCCAGGGTCAGGCCGTCGTGGTGCAGTGATTGCGCGATGACGTGCTGTCGACGCCCCTTCAGTTCCTGAAGGGCGTGGGCCCGCGCAAAGCCGCAGACCTCAAGCGCGCCGGCCTCCTCACCGTCGAAGACCTGCTCTACCGCCTTCCATTCCGATACGAAGACCGCAGCCGGATGCAGCCGATTGCTTCGCTGCGCCCGGGGCAGCGAGCGGCGGTGCTCGGAGAAATCAAGAGCGCGCACGTGGCGACGACGCGCCGGCGCGGATTCAAGATCTTTCACGCGGTGGTTGGCGATCGCAGCGGCGCGATTCGCTGCAGCTGGATGAATCAGGCGTTCCTCGCTGACGTCCTCAAGCCGCATCTGCAGGTGGTCATCTTTGGCGACGTGAAGCTCGATTCATCGGGCTTGCATTTCCTCAATCCGGAGTACGAGCTGATTGCCGGCCCCGAGCGAGCGGAGCCAGTCGAAGGGGGCGACCAACTGGCGACGGTGCACACCGGTCGCGTCGTGCCGTTCTACGAGAAGACCGGCACGGTCACGCCGAACATGCAGCGGCGCCTGGTCCGGTCCGCGCTCGACGCGCTGCCCGGCGAGGTGCTGGATCCGCTGCCCGTGGACCTGCGCGAACGGCTGCAGCTCGTGCCTCGGCGCACGGCGCTCGAGGAGGCGCACTTTCCCTCGATCGAGGAATCAGTCGATGTCCTGAATGCGTTTCGATCGCCCGCACAACGCCGCTTGATCTTCGAAGAGTTCTTCCTGTTTCAGGTCGGGCACGCGTGGCGGCGGCGTGCGACCGGTGACGAGCTGAAGCCCTATGTGCCGATCGTCGACGATCGCATTCGTGCATCGGCAGCCAAGGTCCTGCCGTTCAAACTGACCGCGGGGCAGCGACAGGCCGTCAAAGAGATCGTCGATGACATGCTGCAGCCCAGGCCGATGCATCGTCTGCTGCAGGGCGACGTCGGCGCCGGCAAGACGATCGTGGCGCTGCTGGCCGCGATCGTCGCGATGGAGAACGGTCTGCAGGTGGCGTTCATGGCGCCGACCGAGATTCTGGCGGCGCAGCACTACAGCAATATCGCGCGGCTGCTGGCCTCGTCGCGTTTTCGTGTCGATCTGCTCACCGGCAGCACGCCCGGTCTGCACAAGCACACCCTGCTGGCCCACATCGAACGCGGCACGACGAATCTGGTCGTCGGCACACATGCGCTCGTGCAGGAGAAGATCAAGTTCCACAAGCTTGGTCTGGTGGTGATCGATGAGCAGCATCGCTTCGGCGTGGCGCAGCGTGCGGCGCTGCGGGCCAAGGGATTGCGACCGGACGTCCTGCTGATGACGGCGACGCCCATTCCTCGCACCCTGGCCCTGACCGACTACAGTGAGCTGGACGTCTCGCAGATCGGCGACCTCCCGCCGGGTCGCAAACCGGTGCGAACGTGGGTGAAGCCGGAGTCGCGGCGCGACGAGATTTATCAGTTCATGCGCGAGCAGCTCGATGCCGGTCGGCAGGCGTACGTGATTTACCCGCTGGTCGAGGAGTCCGAGAAGATCGATCTCAAATCGGCGACGGAAATGGCGGACCATCTGCAGGCGGACGTGTTTCCGGCCTATCGCATCGCCCTGTTGCACGGCCGCATGAAGCAGGAGGTCAAGGATCGGGTGATGCACGCCTTCGTCAACGGCCAGGTGCACGTGCTGGTGTCGACGACGGTCGTGGAAGTCGGGGTCGACGTGCCGAACGCGTCGGTGATGGTCGTCGAGCATGCGGAGCGCTTCGGGCTGTCGCAATTGCACCAGCTGCGCGGACGCATCGGCCGCGGGCAGTGGGAGTCGCACTGCATCCTGCTCTATCAGGCGCCGTGGACCGACGAGGCGCGCGAGCGCTTGAAGGTCATGGCGGACACGCGGGACGGCTTCGTCATCGCGGAGAAGGATCTCGAACTGCGCGGGCCGGGAGACTTCTTCGGCACGCGCCAGTCAGGTCTCCCCAAGCTGCGCACAGGCGACCTCGTACGCGATCGCGAGCTGATGGAGCAGGCGCATCGCGAGGCGCGAACGCTGGTCGAGGAAGGCGGCCTCACGCCGGAGCTGATGGAGTTCGTGCACGCCCGGTGGCAGGAGCAATTTGGACTGATCGAGGTCGGTTAGCCACGGAGGCCGTCGACACGGAGTTTACGGAGAAAATAGGCTCCGTGTGCTCCGTGTGGTGCGAAGCCTCCGTGGTTATATGCGGGTAATCGCCGGAAAGTACAAAGGCCGCCGTCTCAAGGCTCCCACCTGGCAAGACCTGCGTCCCACGTCTGACAAGCTGCGCGAAACGCTGTTCAACATCCTCGCGCGGCGGATCGCCGGCGCGCGCGTGCTCGACGGCTACGCCGGAACCGGCGCCATCGGGATCGAAGCGCTCAGTCGCGGTGCGGCGCAGGTGACGTTCGTGGAAAAGAATCGCCGCGCGACCGCCTTGATCGCCGAAAACCTCAGAATGTGCGGAATAGAGGCGGACTATACTATTCACTGCGGCGACGTTCCGTCCGTGCTCCGGCGCCTCGACCAGGACGCGATCTTCGACCTCGTCTTGCTGGATCCGCCGTACGAGCTCCCCGAATTCAGCGCGGTGCTGGAAGCAGCGGCGTCACATCTGGCTGGTGATGGTCTGCTCGTCCTCGAACGGGCCAGTCGCCGCGAACCCGTTGTGCCGTCATCGCTGCGACGGGTGCGCGACGTAACCTCCGGCGACAGTGCGTTGACGTTTTATGAGCATTTTTGATCTTTGATTTTTGATCTTTGCTTTGATGATCGTCTTCTGATCGCGGAATGGCAACTCGGACCGATCCTCGAATCGAAGATCACGATCAAAAATCAAAGATCAAAGATCGAAAATAGTTGCCATGCCTCCAACTGGCCGACTCGCCCTCTTCCCGGGATCGTTCGATCCGCTGACCAACGGACACGTCGATATCGTGCTGCGTTGCGCGCATCTGTTCGAGCGCGTGCTGGTGGCGGTGCTCGTCAATCCGGACAAGCATCCGCTCTTCAGCGCGGCCGAGCGCGTCGACATCATCCGGGACGTGTTCCGCGAGTACCCGAACGTGGAGGTCGACAGCTTCGAAGGCCTGCTGGTCGAGTACGCGCGGACGCGGCGAGCGAGCGCGATCGTGCGCGGTATGCGCGCCGTGTCGGATTTCGAGTTCGAGTTCCAGATGGCGCTCATGAACCGACATCTCGAGCCGACGCTGGAAACGGTGTTCATGATGCCGGCGGAGCAGTACACGTATCTGAGCTCGCGACTGATCAAGGAAGTGTTCAGTCTGGGCGGCGACGTGAGCGGCCTCGTCCCGGCCATCGTCGAGCAGCGTATGCGCGACAAACAGGCCGCCGCCGTACGGTAAGCAGGTAAGTAAAAAGTCAAAACGAAGAAGTCAAAAGTAGGAAGTCAAAAGCAAGACACCGAGAGAAAAAGGGAATGATCATGTTTGCACAGCGACTGGCGCAGGTGGCGCCGTCTGCGACGCTGAAGGTGGCGGCCGAGGCCGAACGACTGCGTCGCGCCGGCTACAGCGTGGTGGACTTCAGTGCCGGCGAACCGGACTTCCCGACGCCGGAACACGTCAAGGGCGCGGGGAAGGCCGCCATTGACGCGAACTTCACGCGGTACACGGTGGTGGCGGGAATTCCCGAACTGCGCGAGGCGGTGTGCCAGCGATACAAAGCGCTCTACGACGTAGATGTCACGCCGGCCGAAGTGCTGATGACCGTTGGCGGGAAGCAGGCGCTCTTCAACGTGGCGCTCGCGCTGTTCGATGCCGGCGATCAGGTGATCACGCACGCGCCATACTGGCCGACGATTCCCGAGCAGGTGAAACTGGTCGGTGCCGAGCCGGTGATCGTGCATACGCGCTCTGAAGACGGGTTTGCGCTGGATGCCAACGCGGTGATCCGTGCGATCACGCCAAAGACCAAGGCGATCATCCTCAACTCGCCGTGCAATCCGACAGGCGCGCTGATCCCCGAAGCAACCGTGGCCGCGATTGCCGACGAGGCCAAGACGCGCGGCATCTGGATCGTCGTCGATCTGTGCTACGAGCAGCTGATCTACGACCCGGCGCCGCACAATCTGCCGAAGGTCCTGCTCGAGCGCCATCGCGATCGGACCGTGCTCGCCGGTTCGGCGTCGAAGGCATACGCGATGACCGGCTGGCGATGCGGGTGGACGATTGCGCCGAAGGAAGTGACCTCGGCGCTCAACACGATCCAAGGGCAGACGACGTCAAACATCACGTCGATCACGCAGAAGGCAGCACTCGAGGCGTTGACGGCGGAGCAGACGGCGGTCGGCGCGATGCGTGACGAGTACCGCCGCCGTCGCGACAACATTCACGCCTGGCTGACGGCGAACCCGGGCATCAAGTGTGTGAAGCCGAACGGCGCCTTCTATCTGTTCCCGGACATCAGCGGTCTGCTGTCACCGGACGGCCTAAAGACGTCAGCTGACTTCGCGCAGCAGTTGCTGGAGAAGGAGTACGTCGTCGTGACCGCCGGCGAGGCGTTCGACGCGCCCGGCTATCTGCGCATCTCGTACGCGACGTCGATGGAGCAGTTGCGGGAGGGCGCGACACGGATGCTGCGCTTCGCCGAGGCGATCCAGCCAAAAGCGAGCGCCGCACGCTGATCACAGGCCACGGAGACGCGGAGACACGGAGGTTTTGAATTCTTCTTTCTCCGTGACTCCGTGCGTCCGTGTTTCGTGAGGGTGAATGTCCCCGCCATTATCCGACGGCTTCTTTTCCGGCGTGTGTGAGGCGGTTGGACGAGATCACGTCCTCGATCATCCTCCGTCGCTGGACGCCTACGCCGCCGACGCCCTCGGCATCGGCCACGCGCCTGACGTCGTCGTCATTCCGGGAACGACCGAGGAAATCTCGATCATCGCCAGGCTCTGTAACACGCACCATGTCCCACTGGTCGTCCGCGGCGCCGGGACCGGTTATACCGGCGGGGCAGTGCCCACCGCTGGCGGTGTGGTGCTGTCGATGGAGCGGTTCACCCGCATCGTCGAGATCGACCAGTTGAACCTGCTGGCGGTGGTCGAGCCCAACGTCATCACCGGCGATCTGCAACGCGCTGTCGAAGGCGTCGGCTTGTTCTACCCGCCAGACCCGGCGAGTCTCGACCGCTCCTCGATTGGTGGCAACGTCGCCGAATGCGCGGGCGGTCCGCGCGCGTTCAAATACGGGACGACGAAGCGCTACGTGCTGGCGCTCGAAGCCGTGTTGCCAACCGGCGAGATCATCCACACCGGATCCAAGGCGGTGAAGAACGTCGTCGGCTACGACCTGACACAGCTGATCGTCGGATCCGAGGGAACACTGGCGATCATCACGAAGATCACACTCCGCCTCGTGCCGCTGCCGTCGGCCCGAGCTACGTTGATTGCGGGGTTTGCGACCGTTGAAGATGCCGTTGATGCCGTGACCGGCGTCATCGCGCGTCGCGTCGTCCCCGCGACATTAGAGCTGGTCGATCACGACTCGCTGCGCGCGCTGGAACGGTACGTTGGGAGATCGGTTCTCGCGACGCCGGATGCAGCACCGATCAATGCGCTTCTCATTGCCGAGTGCGACGGCACGCAAGCCGGTGTCGCCGACGAGATCGAACGCGTGCGCGAGTCATGCACCGCCGCGGGAGCGCTGGCGGTGAATCGCGCGACGTCAGAGGCGGAGCGCGATGACCTGTGGACGGCTCGCCGGGATCTCTCGCTCGCTCTGCGCGAAACCGGTCTCCTCAAGATCAATCACGACGTCGTCGTGCCGCGCGGTCGCATTCCCGAACTGTTCGACGCCGTTGCGGCGATCAAGCGCGAGTATCGGCTGCAGGTCGCATCGTTCGGTCATGCCGGCGACGGAAACATTCACGTCAACCTGATGGTCGACCCCGGCGATCCCGACGAGCGGGCGCGCGCCAAGCACGCCGAGCGCGCGCTCTTCGAGCGTGTCGTCGCCCTGGAGGGATCGATCACCGGCGAGCATGGAATCGGTTTTTCGAAGAAGCCGTACATCGGCATCGAGTTGGGCGCCGAAGAGATCGCGCTGATGAAGCGCGTCAAGGCTGCTTTCGATCCACACGGCATCCTCAACCCCGGAAAGATCTTTCCTTAAGTAGCTGGGTCGCTTCGCTTCTGGGCGTTCTTCCCAACTACCGAGCCGCCAGCAACCCAGCGACCTAGCGCGTCCCGTCGGGCCGGCTACCTTGTGCTACCATGCCGCGCGTTTCCCGCCGTACCAGCCGTCCACATGTCTGCGGCGCGCGACACCTGTCTCGCCGAAACGTCGGCGAAGGCGGCCGGTCCGCGACTCAAGAAGGAGGCGACATGAGGAGCCCAGGAGCCAGATGGCGCGTCGGCAGGTTGGCGACACTCGCGCTCTCCCTCGCGCTCGCTGGCGCATGGCCGTCTACTGCGCAGTCGATTCGGCCGTCTGTCACGGGTGCCGTCACCGATGCGTCCGGTGCTGTGCTGCCGGGCGTCAGCGTCGAAGTGACCAGTCCCGCGTTGATCGAACGGGTGCGCAGCGCCGTTACTGACGGCCGCGGCACCTTTCGCATCACCGAGCTCGCGCCCGGAACGTACACGGTCACGTTCACGCTGCCCGGATTCAATACGGTCAAACGTGAAGGCATCGTGCTGGCGGGTTCGAACACGGTCAGCGTCAACGCGGAACTGCAGGTCGGCGCGCTGGACGAAACGATCACTGTCACCGGCGACAGTCCGACGGTTGACGTCCAGAGCTCACGCCAGTCGCAGGTAATCGACAAAGAGATCATCACGGACATGCCGCTCGTGCGGACACCAACCGACCTTGCCGCGTTGCTCGTGCCGGCGATGAACACCGGCCTTGGCGCGTACGGGGCGGCGGCGGCCGGTCCGGAGACGGGCCGCCTCCAGGTCGACGGCGTTGGCGTCGGCTCGGGCACCTCGGGAACATCGCAGTATCGGGCCGATGTCATTCAGGCCCAGGAGCTCGTGATCTCGAGCTTCGGCAATCTCGGCGAAGCCGAAGTCGGTTCGCCGATCGTCAACGTCATCCCGCGCACGGGTGGCAACGTGTTCGCGGGCACGTTCTACGCGGACGGTTCGACCGGCGGCCTGACGAGCGACAACACGAAGGCGCTGGTGGCGGCAGGACTGCTGCGCCAACCGAACGAGTTGATTCACACCTCGCAGCTCAATATCGGCATCGGCGGGCCACTCAAGCGGGATCGCCTGTGGTTCTTCGCCAACGCACGTCACCAGACCGACGACTCCTACGTGACCAACATGTGGGTCAACAAGAACGTGGGCAATCCCAATGCGTGGACCTACGATCCCGATTACAGCCGCCAGGCAACCAACGACAACTGGTACGCCAACGGCGCATTGCGTCTGACGTGGCAAGTCACGGCCAAGCACAAACTGAATCTGTTCTGGGACGAGCAGCGCAAATGCGAGCGCTGCGGTCCGACCGACACCAACAATTCGACGACATCGCCTGAAGCCTCGTCGCCGGGCTATATCGTCGGCATGCGTCAATACTGGCGCGTACAGCAGGTCAACTGGACGGCGCCGCTCACCAACAAGGTGCTGCTCGACGTTGGCGGAAGCTGGCCAAACAGTCTCTACGGCAGGCCCGGCACGCCCGCCGAGCACGAATTGACGCAGGTACAGGAACAGGCCGGACTGATTCCCGGACTGATCTATCGCGCGGCAAACTTCAGTCGGAATCGCGGTGGCCTGGTGCGATGGATTGGCGCGCTCTCGTACATCACCGGCGCGCACAACATGAAGTTCGGATTCGACGGCGAGCGATTCTATCAGGTTCGAGAGCTGACGAGTCAGAAGGACGGGCTCGTACAGTTCCGACTCAATAACGGTATGCCCAACCGGTTGACGATGGGATTCAGCAACTGGCGGTACGCGCTGGTCGTTCGGCAACAGGCGGTCTACGCGCAGGATAGTTCGACGTTCGGACGTCTCACCGTACACGGCGCCATCCGGCTCGATTACGCGAACAGCTACGCGCCGGAACAGCCGTTGTACGCGCAGCGCTTCGTCCCGAACCAGATCGACTTCCCGCGCACGACCGTCGTCAAAGGATTCCTCGACGCCAGTCCGCGATTCGGCGCCGCCTACAACCTGCGCGGCGACGGAAAGACGTCGCTGCGGGTCAGTCTCGGTCGATATCTCGCCGCGGTGAACGCCGACGGGATCTACGCGTCAACGGCGCCAGTCGCCAGGATCGGCGGCGGCGGTGCACGGACGTCGCCGACCACGACGCGCACGTGGACAGACCGCAACGGCAACTTCATTCCTGACTGCGACCTGTTCAACAAGGCGACCAACGGTGAATGCGGCCCGTGGGCGACGCAGAATTTCGGAGAACTGCTGACCAGCACAACCGATCCGCGACTCACGGGAAACGACGGCATGTGGTACAGGCGTCCGTACGATTGGGGCTTCGGCACATCGTTGCAGCACGCGCTGCTGCCGCGGCTCTCCGTCGACGTCAGCTACAACCGTCGCTGGTGGGGCAATACGACGACAATCGACAACCTGCTGATTGGACCGCAGGATTTCGACCGGTACAGCATCACCGCGCCGGCCGACTCGCGCCTCCCCGGCGGCGGCGGGTACGCCATTGGCGACCTGTGGGACATCACGCCGGCCAAATTTGGCCAGACGTCGAACTACGAAGTGCCTTCGAGCGATTTCGGCAAGAACGTTCGCTACTTCCATGCGGTTGACGCGAACGTGAGAGGTGAAGCGCACGGTGTGACGATGCGCTTTGGATCGAGCACCGGACGGCAGGTCACCGACACCTGCGATCTCGTGGTCGACAACCCGAGTCGTCGCAACTGCCACGTCGCGCTGCCATTCAAGACCAGCTTCACGGCACTTGGTGCGTACACGGTTCCGAGAGTGCGCGTGCAGGCGAGCGCATCGCTGCATAGCACGCCAGGCAGTCAGATCGCGGCGAACCTGGTCGTTCCGAGTGCGACGATCGCGCAGACACTCGGCCGTCCGCTGGCAGGAGGGACGGCGAACGTCACGATCAACCTGGTCGATCCCGGTCAGTTGTATCGAGACAGGATCACGCTGCTCGATGTGCGGTTCGCGAAGCTGGTGCAGTTCGGCGGCCGGCGGATGAACGTCGGACTCGATATGTTCAACGTGCTGAACTCGAGCGTCGTCCTCAATTCGAACAACACGTACGGACCGGCGTGGTTGACGCCCACGGCAGTGCAGAGTGCGCGTCAGCTCCAAGGCAGCGTCCGCCTTGACTTTTAAATGGTTAGCTGAGTAGCTGGGTTGCTGGGTGGCTACGTAACCTAGCAATCGACCGACCGAGGTACCCAGCTATCTAGCAACCCAGGCGCCCAGAGGAGGCTTCATGCGCCGTGTGCTACTCGCGTTGGGATTGCCGTTGGTCGGCCTGCTCGCGACGATGTACTCGACCCAGCTTCGCGGCCAGACTCCAGCGAGCAGAGTGACGGTGTTCGAGGGAGCGCGGCTGATAACGGGCGACGGCAGCGCGCCGATCGAAGATTCGGCCTTCGTCGTGGCGAACACCCGGTTCACACGTGTCGGCCGCCGCGGACAGGTCGCCGTGCCTGCTGGTGCGACGCGCGTGGATCTGCGCGGCAAGACGGTGATGCCAACCAAGGTCGACCTGCACGGTCACATCGGCTATCAGCACGACTGGGACGGCACGATGGCCAAGGAGTACTTCACGCGCGAGAACCTGATCGATCATCTCGAGCGGCTCGCGTACTACGGCATCAGCGCCACCATCGGGATCGGCGATCTCGTCGACCGCTCCGATCTTCACGGTGGTCGCACGAACTGGGGCGACGTGCCGCTGCGCATGCGCAACGAGGTCGTTCCGGGAGCAGCGCTGTTCAAGACGGCCGGTCCCGGTATCGCTTGGCCCGGCTCTGGCGCCAATGGCCATCCGTCGCGAACCGACGTTCCATATCCGGTGACGACCGTCGAGGAAGCGCGCGAAGCGACGCGCGACAACCTCAGGATGAAGCCCGAATTCATCAAGATCTGGGTCGACGATCGTGGCGGCCGGATGCCGAAGCTGACGCCGCCGCTCTATCTCGCCATCATCGAGGAAGCCCATAAAGCCAACGTCCCCGTTGCCGCCCATAACATCACACTGGCCGACGGAAAGCTGTTGCTGAAGGCAGGTGTTGAAGGATGGCTGCACTTGCCAGTACGAAACGGCGAAGTGCCAGACGAGGAGTTCCTGGCGATGGTGCGAGAACGGATCGCCAAGCGCGATCGTCCGAACATGTGGTTCAACCCGGGTGCCGGCACGGCGGCATCGAGCCGTGCGGACTGGGACGATCCGCTGCTGCGCGAGACCATTCCGCCCGATCAGATACAGGCGCAAGTCGGGCAGCAGCTCGCAAACATCACACCGGAGTCGACGGAGCGCGCGCGCAGGAACCTGCGTGAAATGGGCGTCAACAACGCGCTCAAGCTGCGGGCGGCGGGTATGAAGATCACGCTCGGCGGCGATACGGGTCAGACACGGTTCTTCATCGGCTGGAGCCAGCAGCTCGAATTCGAGAACTGGGTGCGCATGGGTCTGACGCCGATGGAGGCGATCGTCGCCGCCACGCGCGATTCGGCCGTCGCCGGAGGCTTCAACACCGGCCTCATCGCCACGGACAAGAACGCGGACTTCGTCGTGCTCGATGCCAACCCGCTCGACGACATCGCGAACTCACGCCGGATCAATCGGGTGTACTTGCGAGGCCAGGAGATCGACCGCGCCGGCCTGGTCAAGAAGTGGCAGGCACGGTGGAAGAAGTCGACGGCAACCCGATAGCGTTCGAATCGTTCTGACCTTCAACGATTCGTGACCAGGAATACCGTTTCGATATCCCGCGACGGATCCGGCGCGAGGAGCGTTCGCACCTTGAGGTTCGCCGAATTCAGGTAGGGAACGCGACCGAGGATTTTCAGATTGACGCCGCTGGCCTCTTGCACGGCAGCGAGATTGTCCGATCTCAGGACGAGGAGCACGCGCGCAGGTGACCGGACGAACTCGATGACGTTGCGTTCGTCGAACAGCGCCTGCTGCTTGAACCCGAGATAGAACACGAGATTCCGCACGAAGACCTCGTACTCACCCACGGGTTCGTTTCCGTAGCGGTTTGATCGGACCAGTGCGGCCATCCGCTCCACGGCTTCGGGGCGCTTTCCGGCGAACGTGCCGAACTGCACGGACATCAGCAGGAGCACCGCCGCCGTTGTCATGACGGCGGGTAGACGATCCCAACGGCGTGTGGCCGCCACGATCGCGATCGCCACGGCACTGGTGGCCACCACCGCAACGGCGATCCATGTCAGTGCGGGATAGGCCGAGATGAATAGGGGCTGCGCGCGTGCGAGCAACACAGCGAAGGCGAGGAACAGCGCCGCCGTCCCCCACGTCGCTGCGGCAAGAACACGACTTGTTGCCGACGCGCGCGCCCGCTCGATGCGACCTGCGATCCCTCGCGCCATCAGGATCGCAACAGGAGGCAAGACCGGCAGAATGTAGCGCGGCTGCTTGCCGATCGAGACGGTGTAGAACAAAAGGGGCATCGACGCCCACAGCACGATGCTCCAATCAGCATTCGAGAGTTGGTGGTGTCGGCCTTCAGGCGGACCGGCGGTCCGCCGAAGCTGTACGCGCCGGCGGAAGCCCGACACGACGCTCACGAGCCAGTCGAGAGCGAACGCAACGAGGTATGCCGTCCACGGCAGCATGCCGCCGAGCAGGATCGGCCCGTAGAACCAGAACGGACGCGGTTCGTTAAACGCGTCGGTTGCGAACCGGTCGACGTTGTTCTCGATGAAGAAGTAACGCAAGTACTCGGTGCCGTGTGTCCTCCACATTGCCGCGTACCACGGCAGACCGACGACGGCAGCGGCCAGCACCGCGAGAGCGGGGCCAGACCATCGCAGGTCGATCGACCTGCGGTCCCGCCACCAGAGGGGAAGCAGGACGAGCGCCGGTATCACGACCGCGACTGGTCCCTTTATCAACAGCCCGAGTCCTGCGCCAAGACCGGCCACCATCCACCAGCGCAAGTCGGTACCAAAGGCGGCCCAAATCGTAAGAGTGATGCAGAACGCCAGCGGCAGATCGGGCAGCGCGAGACGCGCTTCGGCGAAGTATCCGAAGCAGGTCGCAACGATGGCAGCAGCGAGCCATGCCGGATCAACCGTCGATGCGGAACGCGTCGGCGCGCCTTCGCGTGAAGCCACGGCGCGTGCGCCGAAGCCCTGGGCGGAGGCGGAGACGCCGCCGAGCGTGCGCGCCGCAGCCCATGTAACCAGCACCAGCCCGACGCCCGACAGCGCCGCCCAGAATCGCGCCGCGCCTTCCGAGGCGCCCGTGATCAGATAGGTTGCGGCGGTAAGCCAGTAGTAAAGCACCGGCTTCTGCCAGCGATCTTCGTAGTTGAAATGCGGGGTGAGCCAGTCACCGCTCTCGACCATTTCGCGCGCCGCTTCCGCATAAAATGCTTCGTCAGAGTCGGTGACCGCCTGGCGTCCCAGTCCCGCCAGAAACGTGAGACAGGCCAGCAGTGTGAGCGTGAGGACGGAACGGCGCACGTAGCGCCATTCTATACAGCCGAGACTTTGCGCCTGATAACCTCGCGCGTTTTCGGCTGTGGTCTGTATCTTTTGGCGCACTTCGCGCGCCTCGGACCGCTAGGCGGGCCGCAACGAGCACGCAACTGCGCCAGGAGCCGCATAGCCGTCGGCCGCTCGAGCTTTCGTGAGTAGGCGCGGCATCATCATTGAACAGGAAAGATCGCAGTCACTCATGAAGAAGACCGTTGCCGTCATCGGCGCGTCGAGCGATCGCAACAAGTTCGGCAACAAGGCGCTGCGCGCATTCCGCGCCGAGGGATATCACGTCATTCCAATCAATCCCAACGAAGCAGAAGTCGAGGGGCTGCGAACCTATCCGGCCGTGGTCGACGTCCCCGAAAAAATCGACATGGTCACGGTGTACGTTCAGCCTGACGTGGTACTGACGCTGCTCGACGGTTTCGCGCGAAAGGGAATTGGCGAGATCTGGGTCAACCCCGGCGCGGAGAGCGATGAGCTCATGGCCGAAGCGCGCCGCCGCAAGCTCAATGTGATTTACGCGTGCAGCATCGTCGGGATCGGCAGAAGCCCCTGGCAGTTTTGACGATGAGTCGTCGACCCGACTCGACTTCTTGACACGCCCGGAACACGGTTCCTATACTCGGCTTCGCCCACCTGCTCGTGTAAGCGTCGCCGTCGCGTCAGCCATCCAGAAACATCAGCGGTACTTTCAATGCCAACCAATCCGAAACGTCGGGGCGTGGGCCGCCCACAGGCGCAAGGTTCCGGCGACCAGCCGCCGAAAGAATCGCCGCGATCTGCGCCGGCTGCCGAACAGCCCTCGGACACGCCAGCACAACCACCGCCGCCGCCCCCCGCCCCGCCGCGTCCCACGCTGAACATCATCGACCTGAAGGACATGAGCATCCAGAAGCTCACGCAGGTCGCCAAAGAATTGAGCGTCCGCGGGTTCAGCGGTATGCGCAAGCAGGAGCTGATTTTCCAAATCCTCAAGGCGCAGGCCGAGCAGAGCGGCTTCATCTTCTCGGAAGGCGTGCTGGAAGTGCTGCCGGATGGCTTCGGGTTCCTGCGCGCGCCCGACTACAACTATCTTCCGGGCCCCGATGACATCTACGTCTCACCCGCACAAATCCGCAAGTTCGATCTGCACACAGGCGATACGGTCTCCGGACAGATTCGTCCACCGAAGGATGGCGAGCGCTATTTCGCACTGATCAAGATCGAAGCGGTCAACTTCGAGGCGCCGGATCAGACGCGGGAGAAGCTGTTCTTCGAGAACCTGACGCCGCTCTATCCGCAGGAGGCAATCAGGCTGGAGACCGCTGGCGACAACCTGTCCGCGCGCGTCATGGATCTGATGACGCCGATCGGCAAGGGTCAGCGCGGCCTGATTGTGGCGCCGCCGCGGACCGGCAAGACGATGCTGCTACAGAACATCGCGCAGTCGATCGCGGTGAACCATCCCGAGGTGTTCTTGATCGTGCTGCTCATCGACGAGCGGCCCGAGGAAGTGACCGACATGCAGCGATCGGTCAAGGGGGAAGTGATCTCGTCCACCTTCGACGAGCCGGCGCAGCGCCATGTGCAGGTGGCGGAGATGGTGATCGAGAAAGCGAAGCGCCTGGTCGAGCACAAGAAGGACGTCCTCATCCTGCTCGACTCAATCACGCGCCTGGCGCGGGCGTACAACACCGTCATCCCGCCGTCGGGCAAAGTCCTGTCCGGCGGTCTCGATTCCAACGCGCTGCAGAAGCCGAAGCGCTTTTTCGGCGCTGCGCGCAACATCGAGGAGGGCGGGTCGCTGACGATCATCGCCACGGCGCTCATCGACACCGGATCGCGCATGGACGACGTGATCTTCGAGGAGTTCAAGGGCACCGGGAACATGGAGATCAATCTCGATCGCAAGCTCTCGGACAAGCGCGTGTTCCCGGCGATCGACATCACCAAGAGTGGGACACGGAAGGAGGAGCTGCTCATGTCGCGCGAGGACCTCAATCGCATCTGGGTGCTGCGCAAGGTGCTCAATCCGCTGTCGCCAGTCGAAGCCATGGAGCTGCTCCTCGACAAGATGGGGAAGACGAAGGCGAACGCCGAGTTCTTGGCGGCGATGCAGAGAATGGGTTGAGCGACCTTCATTGAAAGACGAACCACAGAGGCACAGAGATACTTCGTCTCCAAGAAATGAATCCTCTGTGTCTCGGGGGTTTGTAAAGGGGTGAACGATGGTCGCGATCAGGCTACGCAAGAACGGCCCCTACGTGATCGACAGCGACGAGGTGACGGTCGTCGACTGGAACGGAGAGGCGTATCAGATCGATCGGCGCCCGATCGCGTTGTGTCGCTGCGGCGCGTCGACGAAGAAACCGTTCTGCGACGGGACGCATTCGCGCATCGGGTTCGACGCCGCGGAAGCCGCGGTCGGACCGGAAGCGCGCGATAAACCGGCGGGCGCCTAGCGCGCCCGCACGGTTACTGACTGCGCCAGTGCCGTGGTGAGGTCCGTGCCGGCAGGAAGGCGGACTTCCTTGCCCTTGGTGGCGAGCACGGCACCCGTTCCGGCGGCGCCTCCGATCGCGGCGCCTTTCGCCGCACCCTTGCCGCCACCGACGATGGCACCGACCGCCGCGCCGATCCCGGCGCCTGCGCCGATCTTGGTCGCATCCTCGCCCTTGGTTGCTTCGGCCTGGAAGGTGATCGGATCGGTTCTCACCCGTTCGCGCACGCCATTGACCGTCGCCTCCGTGAAGTGGAACGCGAGCCGGGCGCGTCCCTTGACGCGGCCGGACTCCGCCACGTCGGTCACGCTGCCGTTGAACACCGTGCCGGCGGGCATCGCCGTGTAGCCGTCGACACGCACGGGGCTGCGCAGTCGCGCCCGCACCGGACTCTCGACCTGTGCGGTGTCCGAGGACAGCGCTGTGAGCAACTCCAGCGGCAGCGACGTTCCCGCGGGAACCGTCACCTGCCGATCCGTGCGCGCCGTTCCGGCACTCGCACCAGGTGCGACGTTGGCGGCGCGGCTCCGTCGAATCGGCAGATCACGGGGTGCCGCAGGGCGGTCGACGTTGGCGTGGTGCGTCTGCGCGTTCGGCGGCGCGTCGGCGACCCCGGTGGTCGCGCGGGCTCCCTGGCTGTCAGGCGGAGGAGGTGCCTGATTGAGACCTCCGGCCCCTGACTGATCCGTGGAAGGTGGCGGCACAGCCGTCGGGGTGCGATTCTGGTCGAAATTCTGCGAATTCTGTGGCGCAGGCTTGTTGCAGCCGACAAGAAGGATCGAACTCAACAAGACGGCCGGAATCCATCGAGTCTTCATGGTTCCTCCCACTCGGCAGGCGTTCAAAACGCCTGCCGACACGTTATCGCCGGTTGGTGGCGATTACATGTCGTTATCTTGTGGGAAGGACTATCAATTTGACTGATGCGAGCCCGGCAAGGCACACTGAAGCCCATGCCCACGCCTCGCACCGGCGCACAAATCATTTGGGAGTGTCTCGTTCACGAGGGCGTCAACACCGTGTTCGGCTACCCCGGCGGCGCCATCCTTCCCGCGTACGACTCGATGCTCGATTATCCGGTTCGCCATGTGCTGGTGCGTCACGAACAGGGCGCCAGCCACATGGCCGACGGCTATGCGCGTGCAGGCGGCGGCGTCGGCGTGGCGATTGCGACGTCCGGCCCCGGCGCGACAAATCTGGTCACTGGCATTGCGACCGCCCAGATGGATTCGGTGCCGATGGTCTGCATCACCGGCCAGGTGCCGAGCCAGCTGATTGGGTACGACGCGTTCCAGGAAACCGACATCACCGGCATAACGCTGCCGATCACCAAGCACAGCTATCTGGTGACGCGGGTCGAGGACATCATGCCGGCCATGAAGGAGGCGTTCCACCTCGCCAAGTCGGGAAGGCCTGGACCGGTGCTGGTGGACATCACCAAGGACGCGCAACAAAAGTCGATGGAGTGGGACTGGGATCCGACGCCGGTCAAGCTGCGCGGATATCGGCCGAAGCAGGCGGTCGGCAAGTCCGAGCTCGCTAAAGCGGCGGATCTGATTCGCTCCGCGCGCAAGCCGGTTATTCTCGCCGGCCAGGGTGTGCTGCAGAGCGGAGCGATGGCGGAGGTCCGCAAGTTCGCGGAGCGGATCAACGCGCCGGTGGCGTTGACACTGCTCGGTCTTGGCGCGTTTCCCGCCAGCCATCCGCTGAACATCGGCATGATGGGCATGCACGGCGAGGCCTGGGTCAATCACGCGATTCAGGAAGCGGACCTGCTGCTCGCGTTCGGCATGCGCTTCGACGACCGTGTCACCGGCAACCTGAAGACGTACGCGACCGGCGCGAAGAAGATCCACATCGACATCGACCCCTCCGAGATCAACAAGAACGTGCGCGCCGACGCGGCCATCGTCGCCGACCTGCGCGAGACCGTGAAGGATCTCCTCGAGGTCGTGGAGCCGAAGGAACACGGCGGCTGGCTGAAGTACATCGCCTCGATGAAGGGCGATTCCGCCGTCCATGACATTCAGCAGCTCCCCGACAACGGCCATCTGTACGCGCCGCACGTGATCAACGACATCTGGCGCATCACCGGCGGCAACGCCATCGTCGCGACCGACGTCGGGCAGCATCAGATGTGGGAGGCGCAGTACTACCATCACGAGACGCCGCGGACGCTCATCACCTCCGGCGGTCTCGGCACGATGGGATTCGGGTTGCCTGCCGCCATGGGCGCGAAGTTCGCTCGGCCGGACGAAGAAGTGTGGGCGATCGTCGGCGATGGCGGCTTTCAGATGACGCAGGCGGAACTGTCAACGGCCGCGCAGGAGGGCATCAAGGTCAACGTCGCGGTCATCAATAACGGTTATCTCGGCATGGTGCGGCAGTGGCAGGAGTTCTTCTACGAGCGCCGCTACGCGGCGACCCCCCTGCGTAGCCCCGACTTCGTGAAGATCGCCGAAGCGCACGGTCTGCGCGGCTACCGCGTCGAGAAGCGCGGCGATGTCGAACGGACGGTCCAACAGGCGCGCGAGGCGGACGGCACCGTGCTCATCGACTTCCGTGTCGAGCAGGAAGACAGCGTGTATCCGATGGTCCCCGCAGGCGCGGATTTGCACGCGATGATTCGCCGGCCGCAGGCGAGTGTCCTGGTGGAATCCGCGTCTGATCCCATGTGAATGAAGGAATCAGGAATCTCATTGCTAGGCCAGCCCTGATTCCTGAATCCCGATTCCTGATTCCTACAGAGTTAGCGCATGCATCACACTCTCGTCGCACTGGTCGAAGACAAGCCAGGCGTCCTGAACCGGATCGCGTCGCTGTTCCGTCGGCGCGCATTCAACATCGAATCGCTGACCGTCGGCCGTACAGCGGAGGCCGGAATCTCGCGCATGACGCTGGTCATCGACAGCGATCAAACCAGCGCCGAGCGCGTCATCGCCTATCTCCACAAGCTCGTGAACGTGCTGCAGATCGAAGACCTTGGCGGCGTGCCGGCGGTCGCGCGTGATCTGGCGCTGGTGAAAGTCGCCGTCGCGGGTCACGACCGCGCGCACCTGCTGCGCGTCGTCGACGAAACGCGCGCCCACATCGTCGACTCCGGCGATCAGACGATGACGCTGGAGATTACCGGAGAGCCGCCGCACGTCGACAGCGTCATCGCGCGACTCGAGCCGCTTGGGATCATCGAGATGGTGCGCACGGGTCAGGTGGCGATGCGGCGCGGCGACACGGCGCTGAATACGGCGCAATATGCCTAGATGGAAGGAATCAGGATTCAGGTATCAGGATTCAGGGCTGGCCTAGCGATCAGTCCTGGACCAGCCCTGATTCCTGAATCCTGACTCCTGATTCCTACAGGGAGCACAGAATGGCCACGATGTTTTATGACAGGGACGCGGACATCGAGCTGATCCGCAAGCGTAAGGTCGCCGTGATCGGGTACGGCTCACAGGGTCACGCGCACGCGCTCAATCTGCAGGACAGCGGTGTCGACGTGGTCGTCGGCCTGCAGGCAGGCAGCAAGTCGGCGGACAAGGCGAAGGCGGCCGGGCTGAAGGTGCTCTCCGTGGCGGACGCGGCCAAATGGGGCAACGTGATCATGGTGCTCATTCCCGATCAGCACCAGGCGCGCGTCTACAAGGCCGAGATCGAGCGGCACCTCACGGCCGGCAAGATGCTGATGTTCGCGCACGGCTTCGCCGTCCGCTTCAACTGGATCGTGCCGCCGACGGACGTGGACGTGACGATGGTGGCGCCGAAAGCGCCCGGCCATCGTGTGCGCGAAGTCTTCAAAGAGGGCGCCGGCACACCGGGGTTGCTCGCGGTCCATCAGGACGTCACCGGACAGGGACGCGCGACGGCGCTCTCGTATGCGCGAGGCATCGGCTGCACGCGCGCCGGCGTGATTGAAACGACGTTCGCGGAGGAGACCGAGACGGATCTGTTCGGCGAACAGGCGGTCCTGTGCGGCGGCACCAGCGCATTGGTCAAGGCCGGATTCGAAACGCTGATCGAGGCTGGTTATCAGCCCGAGATCGCTTACTTCGAATGCCTGCACGAGCTGAAGTTGATCGTCGATCTGATGTATCGCGGCGGGCTGCAGTACATGCGCTACTCGATCAGCGACACCGCCGAATTCGGCGACTACACCGCGGGGGCACGCATCGTCACGGCCGAGACCAAGGCGACGATGAGACAGTTGCTGAAAGAGATTCAGGACGGGACGTTCGCGAAGAAATGGATCGATGAGAACGAGAACGGCTCACCGAACTTCAAGAAGCTGCGCGAGGCCGACCGCAACCACCCGATCGAGATCGTCGGAGCGAAGCTGCGCGGCATGATGCCATTTCTCGACCCGGTCCAGTTGCCCCAGCCAGCGACCGTGTGACGCTGAATTTTCGATTTTCAATGTTCAATTTGAGGATTGATACGTTCATTTGGAGATTTGAAATCTGTCCAACTAAATTTGCACATGTGCCAATTTGCACATTCAGTTGGTCAAATCTTCAATGAGTCAATGAGCACATCAATCCTCAAATCGAAAATTGAACATTGAAAATGTCATGTTGAACAAGTACTCCTCCCGCGTCACCCAGCCCCGCAGTCAGGGCGCGTCGCAGGCGATGCTCTACGGCATCGGCCTGACCGACGCCGACCTGCAGAAGCCGCAGGTCGGCGTCTGCAGCATGTGGTACGAGGGCAACACCTGCAACATGCACCTGGACCGACTGGCGGCCGCGATCAAAGAGGGTGTCCAGGCCGCCGGCATGGTCGGCCTCCGCTTCAACACGATCGGCGTGAGTGACGGCTTGTCGATGGGCACCGACGGCATGAGCTACTCGCTGCCGTCGCGCGATCTGATAGCCGACTCGATCGAGACGGTGATGGGCGCCCAGTGGTACGACGCGCTGGTCACGGTACCCGGATGCGACAAGAACATGCCCGGCAGCGTGATCGCGATGGCGCGGCTCAATCGTCCGGCGCTGATGGTCTACGGGGGCACGATTCGCGCCGGCTTCGCGCAGGGGAAGCCGCGCGACATTATCTCCGCGTTCCAGTCCTACGGCGAATATCTGGCTGGCGTCATCACCGACGAGCAGCGTCTGGATATCGTCCGCCATGCGTGTCCCGGCGCCGGCGCGTGCGGGGGGATGTACACCGCGAACACGATGGCGGTGGCGATCGAGGCGCTTGGCCTGACGCTTCCGTACAGCTCATCTCTCCCGGCCGAGGACCCCGGCAAGCTCGATGAATGTCGTCGTGCAGGCGCGGCAGTCTTCAATTTGCTCGAGAAGGATCTGAAACCGCGCGACATCCTCAGCCGACAGGCGTTCGACAACGCGTTGACGATGGTGATGGCGGTCGGCGGATCGACAAACGCCGTGCTGCACCTGATGGCGATCGCCAGGGCAGCGCGGGTCGAGCTGTCGCTCGACGGTTTTCAACGCGCGAGCGATCGGGTTCCGCTGCTCGCGGATCTGAAGCCGAGCGGCAAGTACGTGCAGGAGGATCTGCACTCCGTCGGAGGCACACCGGCGGTCATGAAGTATCTGCTCGAGCGCGGGTTCCTCAACGGCGAGTGCATGACGGTGACGGGCAAGACGCTCGGCGAAAACATCGCCGACCTGCCGCCGCTCTCAGCAGACCAGGAAGTGATCCGGCCGGTCGAATCGCCGGTGCTGCCGCGCGGGCATATCCGAATCCTCAAAGGAAACCTCGCGCCTGAAGGATCGGTCGCCAAGATCACCGGCAAGGAAGGCGAACGATTCGTCGGAACCGCCAAGGTCTTCGAGTCGGAAGAAGCGATGCTGGCCGGCCTGGAAAAAGGCGAGATCGCGAAAGGGCACGTGGTCGTGATTCGCTACGAGGGGCCGAAGGGCGGTCCAGGCATGCCGGAGATGCTCACGCCGACCTCCGCGATCATGGGAGCCGGCCTCGGTGCCCACGTCGCGCTGCTCACCGACGGCCGATTCTCCGGCGGATCGCACGGCTTCATCATCGGCCACATTACTCCGGAAGCGCAGGATGGGGGACCGATCGCGCTCGTGCAGGACGGCGATCGCATCACGATCGATGCCACGACGTGCGAAATTCATCTCGACGTCGACGCCGCCGAATTGGCCCGACGTCGAGCGGCGTGGACGGAACCCGCACCGAAGGTCACCAGCGGCGTGTTGAGCAAGTACGTGCGGCTCGTGCGATCGGCGTCGGAAGGGTGCGTCACCGACTAAACCGATACTCACGTATGTTGGGCAACCAAAGTCGCTTCAAAACTCCACGACGAATCCCGCCGACGGCACGATTGGCATCAGTGTCTCGGTTGCGTCGAAGACGCGACCTGCACGGTCCACCCGATAGGGCGTGTTCCGAAGATTCGTGTGGTTCAGCACGTTGGCCACCTCCACGAACAGGACCAGTCGACGTCCGCTCGACCAGAGAAACGCGTGGTCGGCGCGCACGTCGAGGCGCGAATACCCGGGCAGACGCAGCGTATTGCGGCGATCGATCAGCGCGTAGAACGCCGGTTGACCGTTGATGATTCCTGGATTACCAAGCGTGGCCGGAGCATTGCCGATGTATCCGGTCATCGGGTAGTTGGAGCCGTAGCGGTATTTGACGCTCGTGCTGGTGCGATTCGACAGACGGTGGCGACCGTAGAGCGACAGCGTGTGTCGCTGATCGGCGTTCGCCCAGTAGGACTCGCCCGTACCGATGTCGGTGTAACGCAGGCGGCCGAATGAATAGCCGGCCCAACCCGAAAGCCCCAAGGGGGCGTCCCGCCGTAAGAGAATTTCCAATCCTCGAGCCTTCCCGTCCAGCGCATTGACCCACGGCGCATTGCTGCGGCCCGAGGACAGACCGCCGTTACTCAGGCGCCGCGGTTCGCTGTTGCGCAGCGTCAGGACGTGTGCCTCGTCGCGCGTATAACCAGTGACCTGCAGACGCATCTGGTTGCCCAATTGCCGCTCGATCCCCACGTCGAGATGGATCGCCCGCTCGGGATGAAGATCCGGTCCCCCGGCGTTCAATCCGAACACGTGATCGAAGTCGGCGAACTGACGATACACGCCGGTGCCGCCGCGCAGCAGCGTCTTGTCATCGAGCGGATACTCCACGTTCAGCCAGGGTGAACCGGTGGTCGTGCCGGTGAGGCTCCAATGATCGAGTCGCACGCCCGGCGTGAGCGTGAACCGTGCCGCGGTGAATCCCAGCTGCGTGTAAGCTGATGCCGCGATGCCCGATTCGTCGTAGTCACCAAGCACGACGGGATTGGCGCCGCCAAGGAACCGCTGACGAGTGTGTCGCCCGGTCAGGGCTTCGACGTCACCCCCGAACTCGAGGACCGCCCGGCCAACTGCGTACGATGCGTCGGATCGCCATCCTGTATGGACCCATCGGCCCGCGTCGAGCGGCGTTTGCTCGTCGTTCACGTTGGTGAATCGCTCGCCGGTCGTGTAGGCCTTATTGGTGACGACCAGCGTGGTCGTCGGCATCCATCGCCACGAGAACATCGACAGCCAGGCGCGACTCGTGGCCCGTGCGTTGTCGTTTGCAGCGAGATTGGGTTCGCCCTCTTCGAACACGGCGCGCCCCAACAGCGTCGTCACCTGAATCTGGTTGCGCGGGGTGAGGTCGTAGGCGAGTTTCGCCTGGCCATCGGTAAAGCCGAAGGCAAAGCTGTCCTCCGGCGCAATGCGTTTGATGACGTAGTCGAGATAACTACGCCGCGCCGACACGAGCCATGAGCCGCGCCTGCCGGGCAGGGGCCCTTCGCCCAGGAAGTTGGCGCTGGTGCCGCTCAGACCAAGGCGGCCGGAGAAGCGATCCCGCTTGCCTTCTCGCGTCACCAGCTCGAGCTCGGCGCCGAGACTGCGGCCGGTCCTCTGCGGATAGCTGCCGGGCAGCAGTGCGACCGAGCCGAGTGTTTCGCTGTTGACCATGGCGATCGAGCCACCATCGACGACGTCGTTCACGGTGTGGGTCAGGAAGTGCGACGAGATGCCGTCGATCGTCAACCCGACATGACGGAATGAGCTGCCGCGAACGGCGAACTCGCTGTAGAAGTCGTCGGTTGCGGTGGCGGACGGCAGCGCCTGGACGGCGCGCAACGGATCGTCGAGCATGACGCCGCGGAGGTCCTGCAACTCGCGGCCGAACAAGGCGGAGCCGCCGGGCGATTCTGCCGCCGCGCCGCGCGCTTGTCCGGTGACCGTCACCTTTTCGGTGTAGGTGCCAGCGCCTTCGGCGAGCCGGATGGTCAGCGGCGTCGTTGGGTTCGCGGTCACCTCGATCGGCGTCCGCAGCAGCGCATATCCGATCAGCGACGCTGCCATCGAATAGCGCCCGCGTGGGAGAGCGAGCGAGAAGCGTCCATCTTCACCGCTCTCGGTGAATACCGGCTGGTTCTCGACGTAAAGGAGCACGCCTTTGAGCGGCTGACCGGTGCGGTCGTCGACCACAATGCCGTTGATGGTCAGCGACTGCGCGGCGGCAGACGTCGCGCAGGCGAAGATCGAGACGAGCACGACGAGGGCCCTCGCGATCACCCTTCTGTCCTCCTGTTTGGACTGTTTGGATCGTCGGTTGCCGGCACAGCAGAATAGATGCCAGCCGCAAGGACTCCGCGGCCTGATATTCCGCGGAGCCCTCGGCTGGCTTCCAGTGTTTCTCGGCGCGCTCCGCGCGCCCAGGACCGCTATGCGGGTCACAACAGAACAAAATTCGGGCAACGAGTCGCATAGCGGTCCAAGGGAATGACAAAGTCGTGACCACGCTGCCACCCGGTCCATCGCGGCGTTTGCCGGGAATGATTGCGCTGGCGTTCAGCCGCGGACGACTGCAGCTGCTGCAGGAGTTCACCCGGCGTTACGGCGATGTCGTCTACTTTCAGATTGCGGGAGCGCCTTACGCGATTCTGAACCATCCCGATTTCGTGCGCGACGTGCTGGTCACGCATCATCGCGTGTTCCACAAAGGCGTCGGACTGGAACGCGCGCGCATGCTGCTCGGGCATGGGCTGCTGACCAGCGAGGACGATTTTCACGCACGGCAGCGACGGCTGCTGCTGCCGGCGTTTCATCGCGAGCGCATCGCGGGATATGCGGCTTCGATGGTCATGCACGCCCGCCGGCGCAGCGAACGGTGGCACCAGCAGGTCAGCATCGACGTCTCCACCGAGATGGCCGCGCTGGCGCTCGCGATCGCCGGCAAGACGCTCTTCGATGCCGAAATGGAGGACGAAGCGTCGGAGATCGGCGACGCCGTGTCCTCCGCGCTGGCAAGCTTCAACTTCGCGTTGCTTCCCTTCGGCGACCGGCTGGTCAACTGGCCGATCCCTCCAGCCGTACGCTTCAAACGCGCGCGGGCCAGACTCGATGCGACGGTGTATCGCCTGATCGCCGAGCGGCGTCAGAAGGGCGCGCCGGGGCACGACGTTCTCTCGATGATGGTGTCGGCGCGCGACCTCGAAGGGGACAATGCTGGCATGACCGACGAGCAGATTCGCGACGAAGCGATGACGCTGCTGCTCGCCGGTCACGAGACGACGGCGAATGCGCTGATGTGGACGTGGTACCTGCTCTCGCAGCATCGCGAAGTCGAAGCGCGCCTGCACGCGGAAATCGACACGGCGCTTGGCGGACGTGATGCGTCGGCCGCTGATCTCCCGCGGCTGCCGTACGCCCGTGCGGTCATCGCCGAATCGATGCGGCTGTATCCGCCCGCTTACCTTGTCGGTCGAAGGGCGCTCGAGCCGTATGCCATCCCCGGAACCGACTACGTTCTCCCGGCGCGAACCGTCGTCCTCCTCAGCCAGTACTTGTTACACCGCGACCCGCGGTTCTGGGACGAGCCGGAGCGCTTCTCGCCAGAGCGGTGGCTGGATGAGAGGGCGGAGCGGCACCGCTACTCTTACTTCCCGTTTGGAGCCGGCTCGCGGATCTGTATCGGCGAGCACTTCGCGTGGATGGAGGCGATTGTCATACTGACGACGATCGCGCAGCGGTGGCAGCTGCGCCTCGTGCAGGGCCAGACAATCGAGATGCAGCCGATCATCACGTTGCGGGCGAAGAACGGGATCAGGATGGTGCCGGAACATCGCGTGCGGGAGGGAAGGTCCTTCACCCTCACAAACCACGGAGGCACGGAGACGCGGAGTATTTCGTAGCTAAATTTGCTCCGTGTTTCCGTGTCTCCGTGGTTCGTGAGGGTTAATGAAGCTCCCTCTTGAAGAACGCGATCGTCTTCTGCCACGCGTCGGCTGACGCCGCAGGATCGTAGACCTCCTTGCGCGTGTCGTTGAAGAACGCGTGATCCGCGGCGGGATAGGTATGGAACTCGTGACGTTTCCCGAGCGAGGTGAGCGCCTGGTCGAGTGTCTTGACCACATCCTGATTGACGAAGCTGTCCTTGCCACCCCAGATCCCGAGCACCGGCGCCTGCAGGTTCGCGAGGTCAGGTTGTACCTTCGGATGACCGCCATAGAAGACGACGCACGCGCCGACCTCGGGATTCTTCGAGGCGGCAAACAGTGACAGCGCGCCACCCATGCAGAAGCCGATGGTGCCCACTTTGTCGCCGGTGACGCCCTTCTGCTGTCGAAGGTACTGAATCGCGCCGCGCAGGTCTCTTTCCGTCTGCTCGATGTTCAGCGCCATCATCAGCTTGCCGGCTTGATCGGGTCCGGTCGCCTTCTCGCCGTGATACAGATCCGGCGCGAGCGCGAAGAATCCTTCTGCGGCGAAGCGATCGGCGATGTCCTCGATGTGCGGAACGAGGCCCCACCACTCCTGAATGACGATGACACCCGGTCCGCTGCCGGAGGCCGGCTTGGCCAGATAGCCGGGCGTGTTGTGACCGTTGGCCTTGAATGTGACGCGTTCGCCCATCGGGTCTCCTTTCGATTTTTGATCTTTTGATCTTCGATTTCAGAACTGCCGACGAGCGTATTCAAGATCAAAAATCAAAAATCAAAGATCAAAGATCAAAAAATGCTCCCCACCTCAACGTGATGTGCTGTCGCGGGCGACGGAACGAAGAATGTCACGCGCCACGCGCTCGAGGCTCGCGGCGGTTCCTTCGGCGAGCGCATCTCGGTATTGCTGATCGATCTGGATACCGGGCGGCACCGTCGCAGATGCGTCGATGAACACCAGGTCGATACCGACCGCGGGTGGAACGGGAGCACCGATCAGCGTGCGTGCCACTTCCAGCAGGACGGCCGCTGCTGCAGGAGACCGATCGTACTGCGCCGAGAATGTGACGCGCCGCTGTTCACCGGTGAACAGGCGGCCGCTGATGGCGGCTCCGTCTGACGTGACGTCCTGCGCAATGCCCCCCAGTTCGGCGGCGATGAGATCACGCACGCGGTCATGTCCGGGCAGGCCGACGGTCGCCGCGCCATAGCGAAGCTGCTGATCGCGCAGGGCTTCGATCTCTTCGCCGTTGACGTCCGACGACGAATTCAATGAACGCTGCAGCACGCGCGCCGTCAGGTATTCGACCGGTGAGAAGCGATCGGTCAAGACGGGATACGGGGAGAGCTCGAACCGGCGATCGACGTCCAGGCGTTTGAAGCGCAGGAACCGTATCAACGGGTCGCGGTGGGTTGTGACCGGCGGTGAGGCGATGTCCACATGGCGATCGCTGTTATAGCCGACCAGTGTAATGTTCTGGATCAGCGTCGCCTTCTCGGGTGAGTCGACGGCGAAAAAGTAGCTGTTCGGAAAGACTTCGCGAAACGTGCGGATCTCCGCCATGATGAGCGACGGCTGACGTCGCGACAGGTCGCCGATCATGTTGGCGATGAACACCCCGTTGCGGTTCAGCCGCTGACGCGCGAGCAGAAAGAACTCGCGCGTCGTGAACTGCGGCGGAACGGAGAAGTACGAGTAGTAGACGTCGCCGAAGATCAGGTCGTAGCCGCGCGTCGTCTCCCGCAGATAGCGCCGCCCGTCCTGCACGTGATTGTGCAGCCGCGGCGATCCGTCCACGCCGAAGTACTGCTTCGCGAGGTCGAACAGCGACGGCTCGATCTCGGCGACATCGACCTCGACGCGCGGCTCTTCCCTCAGCAGCGCCTTCGGTACCGAATACGCGCCGCCGCCAAGCACGAGTGCGTGCTCCAGGCGCGGCGTGAAGATCTTGTACAACGAGTGGTACTTCGTGTAGTCGTACACGAGATCGCCGGGGTCGCGCGAGTCGAGGAACATGGCACCGGACTCGCTGCGATCGAGGAGCAGGAACCGGGCTGGCCGGCCGATGTACGCGCCCTCGTAGATCGTGATCTTCTGGTAGACGCCGTCGCGCACATACACAACGCTTGCATCAACTGGCGTGGCGACCCACCAGGCAGCGGCGAAGACAATGATGGTCGCTACGCCGGCGACATAAATGCGTGTGGGTTTGCTACGCAGCACAAGCAAAGCCGCCGCGGCCAGCAGCACCAGCAGCAGGGCCGTGCCGATGATGATGCGGTCGATGCCGATGCGTGGAATCAGCACGAATCCGGCGAGGAGACTGCCGGTGATGCTGCCGAGCGTGGACCAAAAGAAGATCGCGCCAGCCGTCTTCCCGACAGCGTGCGCCGGACGGGAAAGGCTCTGCAGCTTCACCGCATACGGCGCAATCGCACCGAGCAACAGGGCCGGGGCGAGAAAGAGCAGCGTTGCCGACACCAGCGGGCCAGCCACAATCGACAACGCCGAACCGATTCGGGGCAGGGTGAGAATGCCGACGAGATGAAAGACCAGGAGAAGGAGACCGCCGGCGAGAATGATCGTGAAGAACCAGTCGAGCGAGGGATGGCGATCGGCGAAGGCGCCGCCGGCGTAATAGCCGATGCTCAACGCGAGTAGGATCACACTGATCACGCTGGAGACGGTGAAGATCGTGTTGCCGTAGTACGGCGACAGGATCCGAACCGCGACGACCTCGAGAATAAGCACGCTTGCGCCGGTGACGAATACGGAACACGGGAGAAGCAGACGTTGCAGGTTCCGACTTCCCGGTTCCAGGTTCGAAGGGTGCCGAGTTCCTGGTTCGTGTTCCCCGTTGCGGTTCACAGGTCGTGGCGTTCTCAGCGCGGTGGGCGAGCGAACCGAGCCGCGTCGACCGCGACGTTCGGTTGAACCTCTGCGAGCTCCACGGTCGACTGTCCGGCCTGCCACAGCAACGTGCGCTTGAAGGGCATCTTCACGCCTGCGACGTCCCGGTAGTCGGCATAGTCGATCTGCCATGTGGCGCGGCCGAGGGGAGTCTCGACGTAGCGCACCTGTCGAACGAGCAACCCGGAATCCTCCGCGAAGTACAACTTCACCGGGAAGCCGTTGGCCATCGTGCCCTGAACCGCTTCGACGTCCGTGTCGCCGATGGCCGTTGGGATCGCCCCACGCCAATTCGTCAGCAGCTGTTTGATCTGCGCCGGGAACGACAGCATGGCGTCAAGACGTGCGCCTTCGAGCTCCCCCCCGGTGAGCGTGCGCCGCGGCAGAGGACTGAAGGCCTCGGGCGCACTCGTCCATCCGCTCCGGCCATCATAGGTCGTCACGATCGGACCGCTCGGCGTGGTCTCGATCTCGCTGAGCTGATTCGGCGCTTTCGCAAATATCTGTACCGGTTCCTTTTCGGCGTCGCCGTATCCGATGTGCGTGCCGGTGGCGACGAAGCTGGTTAGCGCAGCGAGGCGCTGCGTCCCTCCGACCGCCTGAATGTATTTGTCCAGGATCTGCTCGGCCGACGGCGCCCCGGTAGCTTGACGCGCGATCTCTTCAGGTTCGTCAGTGGTCGGAACGCCGTAATACGCGGCGATGTTCGGTTTGGTCTTCGGCCGGTTCGATCCGTTGTGGCACGAGACGCAGGTCACCATCGTCTGCCCGCCAAAGTACGTTTTGTTGATGCCGGTCATCATCGCGATCATCCGGCGCGCGGTCCGCTTCTTGTCGTTGTCGTCTTTCGCATACTCGGCCCACCCGCCACCTCCTCCAGTGGGGTGGCAATAGGTGCAACTGACGGCGAGCGCGTTCGAGATGAAGCCCATCGACGCAAGGAACTGGTCCGCGGGCACGCCCTTGAACACCTGGATGTTCTTGAACACCTCCTCGGCCATCGGCTGGCGTGTCGTCGCCGTCGCGGGTTGGCCCTGTCCGCCGTTGAGCGCGACGCTCGATACAAAAGTGAGGGCGGCCACCCAAAACGACCACAGGCACGGTCGGCGCGTGCGAGTCATGATGCCGCGGAATGTACCACAGGGATGGTTCGTGGACGGTGGGTGGTAGGCCGCAGGTGGTGAGTGGTGCCTCGTCAGTCCGGCGATGACGGCCACGAACCACCATCTGCCATCGACCACACGTGCTTGCAGTATGTTGACAAGTGTGGCCGACGTGCGATATCAGCGGCAGTGACGCTTCGGTCACGCCCGGAGGGGTGCAGATGAAGAGCATCAAGCGTGCTGTCGTGGTGGCACTCGCAACGGTCATGTCGGCCGCCGTCCTTGCGCACCATGGCGGCAATCTCTACGACACGGCGAAAGCGGTCGTCCTGAAGGACGCCACCGTCACCAAGTTCGAGTGGGGAACGCCTCACAATCAGATCTACTTCGACGTCAAGAACGACAAGGGTGAAGTGCAGCATTGGGTGGCGTCGACCGAACCGGCGCCGGTGATGCTGGAGCGCGGCTGGACGCGCCGCTCGCTCAAGGACGGCGACGTCGTCACTGTCTACATCTTCGCGGCGAAGAACGGCGCGACCGTCGGCAACCTGCAGAAGATCGTGCTCAAGGACGGCAAGGAACTGGTGGCGGCCGGTCCCACCGGCGCGCCCGCGCCTGCGCCTTGATCGTCAACAGTTCGACACATGAGAACCGTTGTCACGACGCTGATCATCCTGGCGCTGGCGGTGCTCGCAACGCTGGCGCAGGCTCCTCCCGCACAGGCGCCGGCCGGGCAGACGCGCGGCCAGGGCGGCGGCGCACCTCGTGGCGGGCAGATCATCACTCCCGCCGCACCGCCTGCCGAAGCGCCGGTACCCCAGGCTGGTCACCCCTCGGGCAAGCTGGTGATCTGGGGCGATGTCGCGCTGTTCGAGCGGCCGGGTAACCCCAACACCTGTATCCTGACGAATCGCTTCCAGCGAGGGCAACGCGTCGGATTTCGGATGACCGCGATCGACGGCGGCACCGGCGAGGTGGAGAACACGGCCGTGCTCACCGCCCATATCATGTACGGCGGCCAGACGATCGATGTCCCGATGCGATGGCGGGGCGTGGGCAATGTTCCGGCCGGGTATCTGCGGCCGCCGACGAACATGTGGACCGGCGCCTGGGTCGTCCCGATGGATGCGGCGCCAGGCAGGCTCAGTTACACGGTCACCGCCACAGATCGGTTTGGAAGGACCGCCAGCTTCCTGCCGTTCTCGTACGAGACGTCGCAGCTGACGATTGTTCCGTGAATCTGAATTGCGGAGGCTTGTCGACTCAGTGCTCGGATGTTGAACGCGCCAATGTCGAATACTTTCGAAGTATTCGAACGTCGTCATTCAGCATTTTCGCAATGAATCGACAATCGACGATCAGCCTTCTCCAATTCGGCTACTTTTGATTGGTCAGCGCATCACGCAGCGCGCGCGGCAGGTTCCCGTCATTGCAGGTGAGACCGGGGGCTGCACCGGGCAGCCCCTGCCGTTCGATCCATCCGCAGCAATACCGATCGCAGGACGTGGGCGGCGTGTAGCGACCGCGCAGTGTCTTGCGGTATTCCGGATACAGGGTGTAGGCGTTCCCCAGCGCCGCCTCTTTCGGAACGTTGTAGTTCCGCACCATGTAGTCTTCTTCGGGATTCTGTCCTGGCAGATAGTGCGGCACCTTGCCGGTGTCCTCGAGAGTGGGAAGCTCGTTGCCGACGTTGCAGGTGCTGCGATTGTTCCCTCCCTGGCTGCCGTTGGGATCGAACTCCCACACACGGCTGACCACGTGCGGCTCGGTGAGATAAATGGGATCCTCCTGAATGGTCGTGATCGTGAGCAGGTTCTCGTGTCGGGTGATGAGAACGCTGAATTCCGAGCGATCGCTTCCCGGGATGCCAACGCCGCGACGAATCCACGCCGTCTTCACGTGAGTGGTGCGCACGACCAGCGTGTCGCCCTCCCAATGTCCGGTCGAGAAGCCTGACGGGGGATGCCATGCGTTGGGCGATGGGTGCGGGCGTCCGTCCATCCAGATCCGGATCGTGTCCCGCAGGTAATCGCCGGCAAGTACCCACGCGATCACCCGACCGTCATCGACTTCACTCCAGATGCGCAGAGCCAGCGGGCGATACTGTCCCACCCACGGCGATTGCGCGAGGCATTGCCGTTCAATAGTCGACGGCAGATTGGACATGTAGAGCAGCGCCTTCGCGCGTCCCTCGTCGCTCAGCGGCATTCCCGTGTAGTCGCCCAGGAACGATCCCGGGCCGCGCTCGATGTAATCCTCGTACATACGGATCGAGTACGAGCCGCTCAGTTCCACCTGTGCGAAGGCGGATCCACTCGTAAAGAGTGTGACCCCAAGCAAAACGTACGTTCGTAGCAATTTTGCGTTCATCGCGCGAACCCGCGATCTGCCGAGACCACCCAGATCAGTGACACGGAGGACATGGAGAACATCCTGATCAGAATCGCGCGTCGCATGGAGTGGGGTCCCATTTGCTCGTGTCGCGTTCGAGCCGGTAATGAATTGCCGTCTCGAACGGCAGCTGCAGATACACCGGATCCTCAACGACATTCGTGTTGACGAGATAACGATCGCCGTTCGGCAGCGTGTGGACGTCCCAGAACTCGGTGAACACCGCGCGATCGCTGTACGGCACGCCGTTCTTGCGCAGGTAGCCAGGGCGCAGATTGGTCGTGATCGTCTTCAGTGATCCGTAGCGCTGGCTGCCGCGGCCACCGCCTCTGATGATCCACTGCGCCGCCGTCGTCCCTTGCCAGCTGCGGGCTGGCGCAGGAGTCGCCGCAGAAGAAGCGAACGGCAGCAGTCGTGTCTGCATTCCGTAATCCGTCTCGACCTTCAATGTGCTGTCATCCGCCCACGAAATGCGCATGCGGATTGGACCGCGCATGAGTCCGGGGGCGCCGTACGCCTTGCACTGTTCACCGGCGGCTTCGTCTTTGGCGGGATCCCACCCCTCGGCGACCTGCTGCCCCTGCAGGTTCAACGGAATGCTGACGATGTCACCTTTGGGCGGCGTGATCATGCGCCAGCGCCAGTCTTCGGAGATGATCGCCACCCATTGACCGGTGAGGTCGATCGGTGCGGCCGCGCGCGGTGTCGCCGGCGGACCGGCCGGCTGTCCTCCGCCACGTCTCTGCGCACGCACTTCCACGGAGCAGAGCACGAGGCACACAACCATGAGTGCGGTGACAGCGCGCGAGCCGTTCATTTCTTCTTCAATCCGCTATAAACAGCTTCCACAAAATTGTGGATCTCACTTTTTCTTCAATCCGTTGTAAACAACCTCGACGAACTTGTCAGTCGTCCAAGGCCCGGTGTCCGATCCATACCGAGCCCGGTACCCCTTCGTCGGATTGGCCGCCTTGACCTGCTGCAGCGTCATGCCCTTGTCGATCAGACTCTGGATGATGTCGGTGACGACGGTCACCGTGTCGCGATACTCGACCACTTCGGCATAGTCCGAAATGTAGCCGTGGCCGGGAACCACCAGCGTGCCGCCCGGCTTGAGGACCTGCGGGATGCGCGGAACGACGAACTCGATGAGCAACCGGTTGAGCGCCTCGAGCTCGCCCTGAATCGTGCCGCCGCGCGTGGAATCAATCACCGGAAATTGCCGCAGGTCGATGACGTCGCCGGCGGCCACGACATCGGCGTTCCGCAACACGACCATGGCATCGGCATCTGAGTGCGCGCCCGTCTGACGGACGACCTGCACGGCCTCGTCATTGACGTAGAAGGATCGGAAGCGTGACGTGAACGTGTCGTTCGGCCAGCTCTTGGTAGGAAAGGGCGACGTGCTGCCGGTTGGCGCACTCATGCGCAGCAGCACGTTTTCGTGGGCGAGAACAGTTGCGTGACTCTCCTGGCTGAAGGGATCGAGACTGAGCGAGACGCCGGCATCACCGATCGCGCCATTGCCGCCGACGTGATCGCCATCGGGCCCTGTGTTGACGATCAGTCGGACCGGCTTTGGCGAGATCGCCTTCACCGCCTGCAGTACTTTGTCAGCACGATCCGCCAGCCCGGTATCGACGAGCACGACCCCGTCCGACCCCACATGCATCGTCACGTTGGCACCAGCGCCAAAGATCACATAGACGTTCGGCCGGATCTGAATCGTCTCGAGCGGCGTCGTGGCGGCCGTCGCCTCGCCCTGGCGCGCAGAGGCATCGAGGCGCGAGTTGAAGGGGGCGGCACCACGCAGCAGGCCCACGGCGAACATCGCGGCAAGCGCGGTCCACCAGCGTGCGGCCGCGACGTGACGCATGACAGCAGTCATGGTGGCGACTGATATACCATTTTCAAATCCCAAATCCCAAATCCCAAATCCCAATCCCCAATCCCCAATCCCCAATCCCCAATCCCCAATCCGATCCCCAATCCCAAAGCCCAATCCCAAACTCCAATCCCAAATCATTCCGAATCCTTTTTAAAACCCAAACCCAATTCAAGCCGTCGTTGGACGTGGGTTGTGGCTTCGATTTGGTTTTTGGTTTTGGGATTTGGGGTTTTGGGGATTTGGGATTTGGGATTTGACAAGTACTTTCCGACAGGTATCATTCGCCCACAACTGACGTTTCAGTTCGTTCATACCGGGGTCCCTCCTTGGTCGTTATTCGTCCGCGGTGAGGAGGTTCAATGAGTCGCACGTTGCGATCGGCGTTTCTCGGTTTGCTGGTTCTTCTGCTGGCCGCCTCGACCGGGTGGGCCCAGTCCACGGCACAAATCAACGGGACGGTTGCCGATGAGAGCGGCGGCGTCCTTCCCGGCGCGACGGTCACCGCGATTCAGACCGATACCGGATTGCGTCGCGAGGCTGTCACCGACAGCGACGGCGCCTACACGCTCACCAGCCTGCCGATTGGCCCCTATCGGCTCGAAGTGTCGCTGAGCGGCTTCCGCAGCTACGTGCAGACGGGCATCGTGCTGCAAGTGGGCAGCAATCCGGTGATCGCGGTCAAGCTGCAACTCGGCAACCTCGCTGAAACGGTGTCGGTCGAGGCCGCCACGCCACTGGTGGAAACTCGCAACCCGGCGATCGGACAAGTGATCACGAATGAGCAGGTCGAGGCCTTACCGCTCGAAGGTCGCAATCCGACGCAGTTGATCGTGCTGGCCGGAGCGGCTGTCGACACGGGTAATCCGTCGAGCCGCAGTCTGACCAGCAGCCGTGGCATTGCCATCGGCGGTGGCCAGCCGTTTGGTGTCGCCTATCTGCTCGACGGCGCGATGCACAACAACGTGTACGACGGCGTGAACCTGACGCTGCCGTTCCCCGATGCGATGCAGGAGTTCCGCGTCGAGACCAGTTCGCAGAATGCGCAGAACGGCTACAAGGCGGGCGGCACGGTCAGCATCGCGACCAAGGCAGGCACCAACCTCTTTCACGGTGATGTGTTCGAGTTCGCGCGCCACCATCGCTTCAACGCGACCAGTCCGTTTGCGGCGATCAACCGCAGCACGGGCAAGCGCAGTGACGATGGGCTCGTGCGAAACCAGTACGGCGGCGTATTCGGCGGCCCGATCGTAAAAGATCGGATCTTCTTTTTCGGTGCCTACCAGGGAACGCGCACGACGCAGACGCCCGCCGATATCATCACCTTCATTCCAACCGCGGCGATGTTGAACGGCGATTTCTCGACCGTCGCATCCGCGCAGTGTCGCACGCAGGGCAACCTGACGCTGAACCCGGCGCTCGGCTTCGTCAACAATCGGATCGATCCAGCGCTGCTCAGCCCGGCGGCGGTGAAGATCGCCAAGATGCTGCCGACGACCAACGATCCGTGCGGCCAGATCGCCTACGCGCGAACCACCAAGCCGCGCGAGTCGCAGCCGATCGCGCGCGTCGACTGGCAGTTCACCCAGAACCACACGCTGTTCGCACGCTATCTGCTGGCCACGACGTTCTGGGATCCGGCGCTGAAGAACACGCCCGAGAACATCCTGGCAGCGGGCAGCGGCGCCGGCGCCGGCGGCCGCGATAATGCGCAGCACTCGTTTACGGTCGGCGACACGATGGTGTTGAGTAACACCACCGTCAACAATTTCCGTGTCTACGTGAACCGCACGAGAATTGTCCGCACCCACGCCGACATGTTCGGCCCCGAAGACGTCGGCATCAAGATGTTCACCTACATCCCGCATTACATGAACATCACGACGACCGGCGCGTTCTCGGTCAACGTCGGAACCGAGACGTTCTCCTTCTACAAGCCGAACACCTTCGGGTTCAACAACGATCTGACAATCGTCCGCGGCAACCACCAGTACGCGGTGGGCGGGGCGGCGTCGTTCTCGGACTGGAAGACCGAGTCGAACGTCCGCTCGATGGGGCCGATCTCGTTCAACGGCGGCGTCACCGGGCTGCCGCTGGCGGATTTCCTGCTCGGAAAGGTCTTCGAGTTCCGTCAGGCAACACCGTTCCGACAGAACATCACGCAACCCTATCTGGGTCTGTACGGTCAGGACACGTGGCGGCTGTCGTCGAAGATGACGCTCAACTACGGCCTGCGATGGGAACCATGGTTCCCGCAGAACAGCAAGGACAGAGCCTTTTACAACTTCGACGCGGAGCGGCTGAAGGCTGGTACGCGCAGCACTGTCTATCCACAAGCGCCCGTCGGCCTCTATTACCCGGGCGATCCTGGATTTCCAGGTACGACTGGTATGAAGACGGTGTGGTCGAACGTGGCACCGCGGGCAGGCGTCTCGTGGGATCCAAAGGGTGATGGCCGGACGTCGATTCGCGCCGGGTACGGTCTGACCGGTGATTTCGTGAGCGGTCAGTTCTTCTTCGATTCGCGTTCGGCGCCGCCGTTCGGTCTCGAGCAGCGCCTGAACGGGTCACAGCTCGACGATCCGTGGGGATCGGTCGGCCGCGTCAACCCGTTCCCGGTCCAGGTCGCGAGCCAGAACTACCCGTGGAGCTCGGCGTTGTACTCGCTGTTCATTACGGTGCCGTATGACATCAGGACGACACGTAACCACAGTTGGAACGCGGGTGTTCAGCAACAGGTTGGCGAGAACATGGCGTTCTCCGCGACCTACATGGGAAATCACATGGTCAACGTGTGGGGCGTGGTCGATGGCAATCCGGGCGTGGTGACGACACCGGGGGCGACGCCAACGTCTCCATGCAGCGTCACGCTGCCGAACGGAACCTCGCAAACCTTCGCCAACTGCAACAATTCCCTGGACCAGCGCCGCGAGCTCAGTCTGTTCAATCCCTCCGTCGGTCAGTATTACGGATACCTCGACTACATCAGCGACGCCGGGTGGCAGGATTATCGGGGCTTGCTGCTGTCGGTGCAGCGCCGCTCGGCGGGTGGGGTGACGACAACCGCCAACTACACCATCTCTCGTTGCGAGGGGCTGATCAACCAGGGGCAATCGCCTCTCAACGTTGCCACCGGCTACACGCGGCCGATCTCGCTCCTCAATCCGCCGTCCGAGGCCGAGCAGAAGGCACTCCGGGAGGTCGACAAAGGGCGCTGCGATGCATGGCGGAAGCACATCTTCAACTTCACCGCGAGCGTGGAGTCGCCGCAGTTCGATAACAAGGCGGCGCGCATGCTCGGGTCCGGCTGGAGGCTGTCGGGCGTGTTCCGCGCCCAGTCCGGTGCGCCGCTGACCGTCGGCACGGGTGTCGACCGCGCGTTGTCCGGGATTCAGGGGACGACCCAGCGGGCCAGCCAGGTGCTCGACGATCCGTATGGAAACAAGGACGCGCTGCAGTGGCTGAACCCGGCGGCGTTCGCGCAGCCCGCGCTCGGGACCTACGGCAACTCCGCCCGCAACGCCTACGACGGCCCGGGCTTCCGGACGGTCGACCTGTCGCTCGTGCGGTCGTTCCGCTTCCAGCAGACGCATCGGATTGAAGCGCGCATCGAGGCGTTCAATGCGTTCAACTGGCTGATGCTCGGCAATCCGAACACGACGCTGAGCAGCGCGACGTTCGGTCGCATCACCGCGTTCTCGACGTTGGCCGACCCGCGGATTATGCAGTTCGCGATGAAATACGAGTTCTAGGGAATTCGTGATTCTTGAATCGTGATTCGTGATTCATTTTTGATTTTAGATCTCTGATTGTTGACTTCGGGTCGGCGTTCGGCGAGACGCGCTGAAATCAAAGATCAAAAATCGAAGATCAAAAATGAAATCACGAATCACGAATCGCTAATCACGAATCACTTGAACGTGGTGTCTCCGGAATTGGCCGGCCGCCCGACGTTATCGAAGTGCTCCTGATTATCCCGCACGGAGCAGACCCACGGAAAACGCAGGAACCCGGTATCCGATAGCCGGAAATTGCGGTGTCCCGTCCACGGCTTCGCATAGGCGCCGGGGTCATCGACGGTGATGTCCAGCTCGAGCTCCGTCTTGCTCACGCGCTTGTAGCGTTCGATCAGATGCAGCTGCTCGGTATGCGGGTGTCCCACCTGATCGAGCAGCGTACGATCGTTGGTGCCGATCGTGTCGACCACCAGCGTGTCGCCGTTCTCATACCACCCGATTGAATGTCCCCAATACTGCGGGTCGGGATCCTCCGGGTGCTTGGCATTGAGCCAGACAGCCTGGAACACAGGGCCCAGCTCGTGAAGGATGTACACCGCCTCGGGCGTCTGAATGAACTTGTGCTTGGCCGGCCACATGTAGATGTGCGCCGGTCCCGGTGGCTCGCAGTAGTGGATCTGCGGGTCGGTGTTCGTCTCGAATTTCGCTTCGGGGCCGGTTGCCGGCACGTAGGCCATCGTGCGCTTCAATGTCTCCGGCAGATACGGAATGTCGGGTTCCTTGCCGCGCATGCGGCCGTTGATGTCGGCCCCGCTCAGGCTTTGCCCGATGCCGCCACGGCCGGGTGCCCAGTCGCCAGACAAATCGGGCACCGCGGATGGCTTCAGGTTGGCGGGAGGACCGATCGGCAGGAAGTTGCGCGGCGCGCTTCCCTGCGCGCTGACTCGCGTCGGCGCCAGCGGGAACCCGAAGATGCAGCATGCCAGTGCCGCACATGCCGACAGGGATACGCGACCGATTACAGCTCGCATCGACATTGCCTCCTGAGCATTACACGCCTGCCGCGCCGCTTATACGCGGGGGCGAGCAGCCGTGTCAATCGGCTTACCGACTCGCCACCGACACTCCCATCGTCCCGGCACCGAGCACAGGTGAAATAGACAGCGGTTGCTTGTGGACGTTGACGGTGACCGCTCGTCCAGCGGTGAGCCCGATGCCGGCGCCGACAATTACGTCGGTGGCGAAGTGGCGGAACTCCGCCACGCGTGAGACGCCCACGTAGGTGGCCGCCAGGTAGGCCGGTGCGCCAACCTTCCATCCGAGGTGACGCTGGAGCACGGTGGCAGTCGTGAATGCCGTCGACGTGTGGCCGGATGGGAACGAGCGATTATCGCCGTCGGGACGCGTCCGCGGGGTGAGCCCCTTCAACCCGTCCGTGAGCATCCCGTTGATCACGTGTCCGCGAATCAGATCAGCGCCCAGCTGACTCGTGCCGGGCGAGCGCAGCACTCGGCCGACGACGAAGGTACCGAGTGCGCCCGCGCCGTGCAGATACGCACTCCCGAGGAATCCGCTATCGGCGACGAGCGCAGCGAGACCATCGCCGTCACTGCGCGCATGACGCGCGATGGCTGGATCGTTCGGCCGCAGCGGGATGCTCACCGCTGCGGCGCTGCCAACAATGATGGCTGACGGCTTCGAGATCAGATGATGAAGATCCGATGGCAGCGCTGTGACGAGAGAGGTGACCGACTGGGCGACGGCTGGTGAGGCAGGCAGCCACAACAGCACACACAGAGCGACGACGCGACGCATAGGCGAAATGCTCTCCAGAGGGTCGGCGCAGTATGACACCAGGAGATTGGAAATCCCAAGCCGAAAGGTGTTGCTAATCAGCAACGGGCCGTGCTTGCTGTACGCCGACCGGGACGTCGGCCGGCGACTCGGCGCCGCGTCCAAGGTGGAACGGGACGCTCGTCACGACCACATTGGGCTTGAAGAGCAGCGCGCCCTTGATGAGCAGCGCATGCTGGTTGTGCAGCAGGTGCTGCCAGATTCGCCGCGGCACGAACTCGGGGAGGATGACGGTGACGTAGCCGTCGGGATCGTGCGCCTGCACCTGCTCGATGTACTCGAGCAGCGGCTCCATCAGGGATCGATACGGCGATTCGAGCACGACGAGCTGCACGCCCTGCCCCCAGGACGCCCACTGCTCGCGGATGCTGGCTGTGGCCGTGGAGTCGATATCGACGTAGACCGCGCGCACGTCGGTGGACAGCCCTCTCGCGTACTGCAGCGCCTTGACCACCGCACGCTGCACCCCGCCGATCGGAACCAGGACGAGGTGACCGCCGGGCGTTCGCGGCTGCCATCCGCGGAGCGTCAATTCGGACGCGACGTGATCGTAATGTCGCCGCGTGATCTCGAAGAGCACGACCAGCACGGGCGTCATCACCATGATGATCCACGCCCCCTCCGTGGCCTTTGTCGTCGCCACGATCAGGAGCACGATTCCGGTGACGATGGCGCCGAAGCCGTTGATGGCCGCACTGGTGCGCCAACCGGACCCGCGCAGCGTGCGCCAGTGCACGACCATTCCGGCTTGGGACAGCGTGAAGGACACGAACACGCCGATCATGTAGAGCGGAATCAATGCGTGCGTGTCGCCGCCGAAGACGACCAGCAGCACGGAGGCGAGAACGCTCAGGATGATGATGCCGTTGGAGAAGGCGAGGCGGTCGCCCTGGTTCATGAACTGGCGCGGCAGAAAGCGATCGCGGGCCAGAATCGACGCCAGTCGCGGAAAGTCAGCGTAGGCGGTGTTTGCCGCCAGCACCAGGATCAGCATCGTCGCCGCCTGCACCGCGTAATAGAAGACGCTGCGACCGCCAAAGGTGCCGCGCGCGATTTGCGACACCACCGTCTCGCTGTCGCTCGGGATGACGCCATACGCGTGCGCCAGCAACGTGATGCCCATGAACATCGTGATCGACATGATGGCCATCGCCACCAGTGTCTGCGCGGCGTTCTTGCTCTCCGGTGGGCGGAATGCAGGCACGCCGTTGGAGACCGCTTCGACACCGGTGAGGGCCGTGCATCCATTGGAGAACGCCGTCAGCAGGACGAACGTGCTCAGGACGGCCAGTCCGCCGGATCCGAGAGGAACTGCTGACGCGGGCGGTGGAACAGGCTCCAGTGTTCCGGTCAGATACCGCCAAGCACCGACCGCGATCATCGTGAGGATGCTGACGATGAAGAAGTACGTCGGTGCGGCAAAGAGTCGTCCCGACTCGCGGACGCCGCGCAGATTCCCGAACATCAGGATGGCAACGAAGATCAGCGACATCATCACCGCGTTCAGATGCCAGGCCGGGAACGCCGACGTGATCGCCGCCACACCCGCCGCAATGCTTACCGAGACGGTGAGGACGTAATCGATCAGCAGCGCGGCCGCCGCAATCAGGCTGGGCAGTCGTCCAAGGTTTTCCTTCGAGACGATGTAGGCGCCGCCGCCACTCGGGTAGGCGTGAATCGTCTGCCGATACGAGAACACCACGACTGCGAGCATCGTGGCGATGACCGTTCCGATCGGCGTGACGACACCGAGTGCCGCGACGCCGCCGATCGTGAGAACCCGGAGAATCTCCTCGGTCGCGTAGGCGACGGAAGAGAGCGGGTCCGACGACAGCACCGCCAGACCAGTGACGCGGGAGAACCGTTCGTGATGTGCGAGATGGGAGGGAATGGGAGCGCCGACGATCAGGCGCTTCACCTGCGAGAGAAACGTTTCCTCAGCCATGCGAGCCTCCAACGGTCGGCGAGGTTAGCTGTCGGGCTCGAGGTTGGAGTTCCTCTACCTGCTCCGCCTTCGCTCCGTCGGAGCTTCGGCGGGACAGGATTCGCCCCGCGGACGCGTGAGGCAGACAGAAGCGTCCACGTCCGCGTACCGGTGGGTCCCCCGCATCGCACCCTGCGGGCGCGATTTAGACCTGGGTCGATTATCGGCTGCCGGAAGCCGGACTCACGGCTGGTGAGCGCAATCCTTATGAACTTTTTACGACTTTCTCGTGCGGCTGTGCCGTGGCGTGAACGCGTTTGCATGCATTCAGCCGTTTCGCGAGCCGCCACTGCCAACGCAGTTCTGTCATCCAAGCGCCCAGCGGAAGCGCAAGAATGAGCCCGATCGTGATGACCCACGCCGCGGTTGACAGCACGTGCGTCGTGAGGGCGAGAACCAGCGCCACCGCCGCCATCCGCCCGCATCGAACGACGAGCAGTTCCCGAAAGATCTGCGACTGCTCCAGCTCGAGATACTCCGCAAGCAGCTCTCGCAACTGGTCATTCGGCATCTCGGTCGCGGAAAGCGAGAGGTAAGTGGGGATGGCAGCCTCCGGCCCAACGTACCGCCGCACGACATAAGAAGGTCATAAAGAATCGATAGAAAGAGCGGTGAGACAATGCTCGGTCGATGAGACGGGATTCTCCAACGCGCGATGCTCTGGTCCTGGCCGGCGCGCTGGCCGGGGTCGTGGCGGTCACCGCGACATTTCGCGCGATTCCGAACGTGGCGCCGACGACGGTCGGCATGGCGTTCCTGCTCGTCGTCTTGGCGACGGCGACTCTGGGACGGTTGTGGACCGCAACGCTGGCCTCGATCGTCGGCATGCTGACCTTCAATTTTTTCTTCTTCCCGCCGGTCGGCACGTTCACGATCGCGGACCCGCAGAACTGGGTTGCGTTGTTCGCGTTCCTCGTCGTGGCGGTCATCGCCAGCAAGCTGTCGACGGCGGCCCAGGAGCGCGCCCGCGAAGCGATCGCGCGGCGCAACGAGGTCACGCGCCTGTTCGATCTCACCCGCGACGTCCTGCTCACGACCGAAACGGCGGGAGCGATCGAAGCGCTCGTGCGGCACGTGGCGAGACGGTTCGAGCTGACGAAAGTCGCCATCTGTGTACCAGGTGAAAACGGCTGGCGCATCTATCACGGCGGAGTCGGCGATCCGATCGCCATCGATCCCAACGTGCTCGACCGCGTGCTGGCGCAGGCGCGTGGGACGCTCGAGTTCGACGCCCTCAGGCGGGCGTACGGTGGCCACACGCAGTTGACCCTCGACTCCGAAACCGTGTCCATCGTGCCCCTCCGGCACGGCACGAGGGCCGAGGGACTGCTGGCCGCCGTGGCGCCGTCGCTCGATATCGGAGCGCTCGACGCGCTGGCGGGAGTCGTGGCGATTGCGATCGAACGCGCGCAGTTCCTGGCGGAGCGCGAGCTCGCCGAGATCGTGCGGCAGAAGGGTGAGCTGGCCTCGACGCTGCTCGCCTCGCTCAGCCACGATCTGAGAACTCCACTCACGGCGATCCACTTGGCGGTCGAGAACTTGAGCGGCGAACTGCCGCCTCTCGAACGGCGGGTGCAGGCACAGGCGGCGCTGGCCGAAATCGATCGCCTGAGCCGCCTGTTTCAGGACCTTCTCGACATGGCGCGCATCGATGCCTCGGCCGTGCACGTGAACAAGCAATGGGTCACGCCGGCGGACGTCGTCGATGCGGCGGCCGCGTACGTGAGGCATGCGCTGGCCGGCAGGCAGCTTCGTATCGAGGCCGACAACGAGCACGAGGTGCAGATCGATCCGCGGATTGCATCGGCGGCGCTGGCGCATCTGCTCGAGAACGCGGCGCAATACTCGCCGGCGGATCGGGACATCCTCGTGGCCGCGCGCCCAACGCCGGGCGGATTTCACGTGTCGGTCACCGATTACGGTCCGGGGCTCGATCCGAACGAGCTCGACCACCTGTTCGAACGCTTTTATCGCGGTCGCAGCGCGCGGCAGTTGTCGCCCGGCACGGGCATGGGCCTGGCGATCACACGCGGTCTGCTGACCACGGTCAACGGTCGCGTGTGGGCAGAAAACGCGACCGGCGCAGGAGCGAGGTTCTCGATCGTGATTCCAGCCGCCGCACGCGTGGCGGCACTGACGGAGCAGGCGTGAGCGCGCGCATCGTGGTCGTCGACGATGAACCGAACATCCTCAGTACGGTCGCGCCGCTGCTGCGGTCGCGCGGGTATGACGTGTCGACGGCAATCAACGGCCGGCTTGCACTCGAGATCGTCGAGCGTGAACAACCCGACCTCCTCGTGCTCGACCTCGGGCTTCCCGACATCGACGGCGTCGAGGTCTGCCGCCGCGTTCGCGAGACGCGCAACATTCCAATCCTGGTGCTGTCGGCACGAGGGGCGGAAGGCGACAAGGTCCGCGCGCTCGATGCGGGCGCGGACGACTATGTGACCAAACCGTTCGGCGCCGAGGAGCTGCTGGCGCGCATTCGCGCAGCTCTCAGGCGGTCAGATACACCGGCGCCCCCGATCGGACCGATCGTTCGCGGCAACCTGGTGATCGATCGCGAACGGTTTCGTGTCATGCGGGATGGAGACGAGGTCCGTCTCACGCCGAAGGAGTTCGAGCTGTTGACATTCCTCGCCCAGCGCCCGGGTCGGGTATTGACGCATCGCACGATCCTGAAGGCGATTTGGGGACCGAATGCCGTCGATCAGCCCGAGCACCTGCGCGTGCTGGTCGGCTCGCTGCGCAAGAAGATCGAGCCCGATCCCTCGTCTCCGAAGTACATCCTGACGGAGCCATGGGTCGGCTATCGATTCGCGGATCTCTGAGGACGGCGAGCCTGGCCAGGCTCGCCCTACATTCTCGGCCCTAACGGTGCTCGCGCTGAACGGGTGGCTATGCGAGTCCGGTTGCCGCCAGCAGGATGTCGATGCCCTTGATGCCGACGAACGGGAGGATGACGCCGCCCACGCCATAGATCAACAGATTCCGCCGGAGGATTGCCGCGGCGCCGAGCGGCTTATAGCCGATGCCGCGCAGGGCAAGCGGGATCAGAGCGATGATGATCACGGCGTTGAAGATCACGGCGGCGAGAATCGCCGATTCGGGCGTCGCCAGGCGCATGATGTTCAGCACCCGCAGCTGCGGAACAGCAAGGATGAACATCGCCGGAATGATCGCGAAGTACTTCGCGACGTCGTTGGCGATCGAAAATGTGGTGAGCGCACCGCGGGTCATCAGCAGCTGCTTGCCGATCTCGACGATCTCGATGAGCTTTGTCGGGTTCGAGTCGAGATCGACCATGTTGCCCGCCTCCTTGGCCGCCATCGTCCCCGTATTCATCGCCACGCCGACGTCGGCCTGTGCGAGCGCTGGCGCGTCGTTGGTCCCGTCGCCGGTCATCGCGACCATGCGGCCGCCGGCCTGTTCCTTGCGAATCAGCTCGAGCTTTTCCTCCGGCGTGGCTTCCGCCAGGTAATCGTCGACGCCGGCTTCTGCTGCGATTGCCGCGGCGGTCAGCGGGTTGTCGCCTGTGATCATCACTGTCTTGATGCCCATCGCTCGCAGGTGAGCAAAGCGATCGCGCATACCGCCTTTGACGATGTCCTTTAGCCGGATGACTCCGAGTGCGCGGCCATTCTCGGCGACAACCAGCGGAGTGCCACCAGACCGCGCGATGCCCTGCACGATGCCGCGGAGTTGGTCGGGTGGCGTTGCACCCTGCGCCACGATCCACTTCTCGATGGCGTCCGCCGCGCCCTTGCGGATCTCGCGGCCCTCGGGTTCCGCCCGCAGCGCCGATCCGCCGGCAACGGCGAGTTGCCTCGGCCGCACCGCGTGCAGGTTGACGCCGGATATCCGCGTTTGTGCCGAGAAGGGAATGAAGGTCGCCTCCTGTGCCGCCAGTTCGCGTCCTCGCAGTCCGTATTTCTCCTTGGCGAGGACCACGATCGATCGCCCTTCCGGCGTTTCGTCCGCCAGCGACGAGAGTTGTGCCGCATCGGCAAGTTGTTCGGCCGTGATGCCCGCAAGCGGCAGGAACTCCGTTGCCTGGCGGTTGCCGAGCGTGATTGTTCCGGTCTTGTCAAGGAGCAGTGTGTCGACGTCGCCCGCGGCCTCGACTGCGCGTCCGGACATCGCCAGCACGTTGTGCTGAACGAGCCGATCCATCCCGGCGATGCCGATTGCCGAGATCAGCGCGCCGATCGTCGTCGGAATCAGGCACACGAGCAGCGCAATGAGAATGGGAATCGGAATCTCGGTCTTCGCATACCACGCCAACGGCTGCAACGTCACGACGACGAGCAGGAACACGAGCGTCAGCACGGCTAGCAGAATCGTCAATGCAATCTCGTTCGGTGTCTTCTGACGTTGGGCACCCTCGACCAGAGCGATCATGCGATCGAGAAACGTCTCACCCGGGTTCGACGTGATCCGGACAACGATCCAGTCCGAGAGCACGCGCGTGCCACCAGTGACCGCCGAACGATCGCCGCCAGCCTCACGGATCACGGGTGCCGACTCGCCGGTAATCGCCGATTCATCGACGCTGGCGACGCCTTCGATGATTTCGCCGTCGCCGGGAATCATCTGTCCGGCGTCGACGCGGACGATGTCGCCCGAGCGCAGCTCGCTGGCGTTGACGGTTTCCTTCGTATTGCCCCGGATTTTAATTGCCGTCGTCTCCGTCGTCGCTTTCCGCAACGTCGCCGCCTGCGCCTTGCCGCGGCCTTCCGCCATCGCCTCCGCGAAGTTGGCAAACAGCACCGTGAACCAGAGCCAGAAGGCAACCTGGCCTGTGAACAGCGGATGTCCGTCACCGCCGCTCAACTCCTGAATCCAGACAATCGTCGTCAGCAGGCTGCCAACCTCGACGATGAACATCACCGGGTTCTTGATCTGGATCCGCGGATCGAGCTTCCAGAACGCGGCGATCGTCGCCTGGCGGATGATCGCCGGATCCCAGATCGAAATTGTGCGTGCGCGTTCGGACATGTGTTCCTCATGGTCCGGCGAGAGGCGGACCCTATAACCCTTCCGCCCGAAGGCGGACGCTACGTACTTGGTGCGGGCTTCAGCCCACCTAACGCGCCGCGTCGAGTGCGAGATTCAACTCGAGCACGTTGACGCGGGCGCGACCGATAAACCCGAGCGCCGGCGGCTTCGTGCGCGCAGCAATCAGCTCGCGCACGCGTTCGAGCGAAGTGCCGCGCGCGCGCGCCACGCGCGGAGCCTGCAGCTCCGCTGCCGCAGGCGGAATGTCGGGGTCGAGACCCCCGCCGCTGGCCGTCACCATCTCGGAAGGAACCTGCGCCGCAGTGACGCTCTCCTGCTCTTCGATCGCCGTCAGCCGCTCGTTGACGGCTTCGAGGTGGTCCGGATTCGAGGGCCCGTAATTGGTGCCGCCCGTCGACGCCGCGTTGTAGTCGACGGCCGAAGGTCGCGGCTGGAGGTACTCCGGCCGGGCGAACTTCTGCGCGATGAGATGAGAGCCGACGATCGTCCCGTCACTGCGGCGAATCAGGCTGCCTTCCGTCTGTGCCGGAAATACTGTCCGACCGATCGCCCACAGCACGGCGTGATAACCGCCGCCGAACAGGCTCAACGTGATGACGGTAAACGCGATGGCTTGTTTGATTTCTTTGAACATGACGACCTACCGCAGCGCCAGGTGTTCAGCAATCGGTCCCAGCACGGCGACCGGCATGAACATCAGCAATCCGAGGATCACGACGACGGACCACAGCGTGAGGGCGAACGTGCCGCTTTCGGCCCGCAGCGAACCTGCCGTTTCCGGCGCCGCCGGCTTGGCGCCTAGCGTTCCGGCGAGCCCGAGCGGCGCGATGATCGGGATGTAGCGCGACAGCAGCATCACCAACCCGGTGGCGATGTTCCAGAACGGCGTGTTGTCGCCAAGCCCCTCGAATCCAGACCCGTTGTTCGCCGCGGCGGAGCTGAATTCGTAGAGCATTGCGGAGAAGCCGTGCGGCCCGGGATTCTTCAACCAGCCGAGGGCGACGTCGGGATTGTTCGTCGTCGCCCACACGTAACACGCGATGCCGGTACCGACGAGGGTGGCCAGCGGGTGCCACAGCAGCGCCAGACTGGCCAGCTTCATCTCCTTGGCTTCGACTTTCTTCCCGAGAAACTCCGGCGTGCGGCCGATCATCATGCCGGCCACGAACACGGCCACGATGATGAAGATCAGCATGTTGATGAAGCCGACGCCGACGCCGCCGAAGATGTTGTTCAACCACATGCCAATCATCGGCATCAGGCCACCGAGCGGCGTCAGCGAATCGTGCATCGCGTTGACCGATCCGTTCGACGTCACCGTCGTCGACACCGACCAGAGCGCCGACAGACCGGAGCCGAACCTGACTTCCTTGCCTTCCATCGAACCGGTGGACTGATCGACGCCCATCGCCGAGATCGCCGGATTCCCGTCGGCGTCCATCGCCACGCCAAAGCTGACCATCGGCACATATAACGCGAGCATCGTCGCGAAGATGACGATGGCGAGGTTACGCCTCCCGAGAATGTGCCCGAGCGTCCAGACCATCGCCATCGGGATCACGAGGATGCACCACTGCTCGACGAAGTTGGTGAGTGGCGTCGGATTCTCGTAGGGATGGGTGGAATTGGGGCCGAAATAGCCGCCGCCGTTGCTGCCGAGCTGCTTGATTGCGACCATCGGTGCGACGACGCCGCGGGCAATCGTCTGCGTCGCACCTTCAACGGTCGTCGCCTTGACCGCACCCGCGAACGTCATGGGCGAGCCCTGCCACATCAGAATCAGGGCTACGACGAACGCGAGAGGCAGGAAGAGCCGTACGGTGGCGCGTGTCAGGTCGACGTAGAAGTTGCCGACGTGCTGCGAGCGGCTGCCGGCCAATCCACGGATCACGGCAATGCAGGCGGCCACGCCGGTGGCCGCGGTGACGAACTGCAGAAATGTCGCGACGCCGATCTGGCTCAGATACGCAAGACCGGTCTCGCCGCTGTAGTGCTGCAGGTTCGTATTGGTCGTGAAGCTCGAGATGGTGTTGAACGCCAGCGTCGGCTCCATGTTGGCGATACCGTCCGGATTGAGCGGCAGGTACTGCTGCAGCGTGACAATCGTCCACGTTGCCAGCCACATGACCACGTTCGAAACGAGCATCGAGACCGAGTAGTGCTTCCAGTTCTGCTGGTCGTCTGGATTGACGCCTGTGACACGCAACACGAGCCGCTCCATCGGCAACAGGATCGGATCGAGGAGCGTGCGCTCGCCCGTGAAGACCCGCGCCATGTATCGACCGAGTGGAATGCTCGTCGCGATGGTGAAGAGCACCGCGACGACGACCGCGATCAATTCGAGTGTCATGGGACCTTTAGAAGCGCTCCGGGCGGACGATCGCGTAGACGAGGTACATGCCGGCCAGGAGCGCGATGATCAAAGACAGCAGCTGCATATAGCGCCACCTACAGGCGATCGCACAGCGCGATGAAGCCAAGCATCGCCCCGAACGCGGCCATCGCGAGGACGACCATTCCAATGGTCAGCATGTGCACTCCCCTCGCTCCGCGATCGGCATCTCAGCTCCAGCTGCGGGCCAGGATCAGCAGCAGCGCGAAAAGCGCGCCGACGCTGACCCCTGCGGTCAGCCACGGCCAGTTCGGCGCGTCGATGTAGCGACTGGGGTGTTCGTATCCTGATGCGTGTGGCTGCTGGTCGCCGGCGAGCATTCGCCGCACCCGCAGCAGGCGCTCGACGAGCGCATCGAGCTGGTCGATCTTCTCGACGCGCGAACCGGTCAACTCGAACGATGGAATCACGTGCGAGATCTGGCCCTCGACGTCGAGCTCGTGGTCGCGATGGGTCGTATGTGCCGTTGTCATGATTCCACTGTAGGGCGGGCGGCGGTGAAGAAGCGATCAAGAGTCCGTAAAGAGTTCGTATGCGGCCGGGCCGGATCCATAAAGAGTTCATAAGCATCGCGCCGGCTCGCCATTGCTGGCGTTACGATCGTTTCGTGCAGGAGAGTGGGCGTCCAACCGGCGAACAGGTGCTCGCCCGTTTGCAGTCGGCCGAGCCGCATCCGCGTCTCCGCATTTATATCGGCGCGGCGCCGGGCGTGGGGAAGACGTACGCCATGCTCGAAGAGGCGCACGCGTTGCGACGTCAAGGCCTCGATATCGTCGTCGGCTTCATCGAAACGCACGGGCGCGCCGAGACCGAGGCGCTGGTGCGCGACCTGGAGGTCGTGCCGCGCAGGCGCGTCGAGTACCGGGGCGTCGTGCTCGAGGAGCTCGACGTCGACGCCGTCATCGCCCGAAAGCCGCAGATGTGCATCGTCGACGAACTTGCGCACACCAACGCTGCCGGCAGTAAACACGGGAAGCGATACCACGACGTCATGGAGCTGCTCGAAAACGGCGTCGGCGTGATGACCGCCGTCAACATACAGCACCTCGAAACCTTGAACGATGCCGTCAGCCGTGTTACCGGCGTACGGGTCCGCGAGACCGTGCCCGATACGGTGCTCGATCGCGCTGACGAAGTCGTCAACGTTGACATCACGGTGGAAGAACTGCAAAGCCGCCTGCGGCAAGGAAAGGTGTACACGGCGGAGAAAGTGGAGCAGGCCCTCACCAACTTCTTCCGCGAAGCGAATCTCTCGACGCTGCGCGAGCTGGCGCTGCGCGCCGTCGCCGACGAGATCGGCGACAAAGCGGCGTCACGGCGGCGGCGCGAAGGGCTCGAGCCGGCGCTGATTCCCGAACGCGTGATGGTCTGTATGAGCTCCAGTCCGGATGCGCCACGTGTCATCAGAGCGGGCGCGCGGATCGCCCGTCGTCTCGGCGCGCGCTGGTATGCGGTCTTCGTGGAGACGCCGCGGGAAGCACCCGGCCATATCCGGCAGCGCGATCGTGACGCGCTCGCGCGCAACAGTGCGCTGGCCGAGGAGCTGGGCGCCACGATTGTTCGCGTCACGGCCGAGCGTCCGGCTGACGGTCTCATCGCGTTCGCCAAACGCGAAGGCATCACCCACGTGATCTTCGGGCAGACGGCAAGATCGAGGTGGGAGATCCTGATGAAGGGCTCGACGCTGAATCGATTTCTCGAAGAGGTGCGCGACGCAGCCGTCCAGGTGGTTCCGCTCGGCGGCGAAGGAGGGGGCAGCGATCGCCTGCGCGAGAACGACCGATCTCAGCGCGTCAATCGATAGCGACCATCGATGGTGCGGTGCAGAAATCCCTGCTGAACGAGGCCGTTCAGCAGGGAATGGCATTCCTCACGCGGGAGATCGAAGAGACGAGCCGCCTGATCGACGGTAGGCGAGAAGCCGCGCATCTCGATGAACTCGCCACGCACACGCGCGACGACGTCGGGCAGCCGCTTGTAGTTCAGGCCGCGGATCGAGAGTGGGGTGTGCTTGACGTCGAGCGGATCGAACTGCGGCAACCGGTGCGAGAGGCTTCCAGACATCATGGCCTCCTTGCGACGCGCGGTACACATACAATACGCCGCTCATCAGATTCGATCAACCGTTTGCCGGCAGGAAATGCGGGCTACCGCAGTTCGGACGTTGGCAGCGGAGTGTTCTCCGGAGACGCTGGTGTGGTTGAAGCGACGCCAAGGATCCGTCGAAGCTCGTCGCCCTCCATGACTTCGACGTCGAGCAGCCGCCGCGTCACCTGCTCGAGCACGTCACGCTGGCCGGTGAGAATCCGCCGCGCCTCGTTGTGCGCCTCGGTCATGATGCGCTTGACCTCGGCATCGATCAGACGTGCCGTGTCCTCGGCATACGCGCCGCGCTCGGGTCCGAGAGAAATGTCGAGGAATTTGTTGCGCTTGTGCCCGTCGTAGTTGATCGCGCCGAGCGAGTCGCTCATGCCCCACTCAGTGACCATGGCGCGGGCGATGTCGGTGGCGCGCTGCAGGTCGTTCTGCGCTCCCGTCGAGATCTCGCCGAGGGCAATTTCCTCGGCCGTGCGGCCGCCCAGCAGGACCGCGAGCTGATTCAGCAGATCGCGGCGTTGCATCAGGTAGCGATCTTCGAGCGGCAGCTGCATCGTATAGCCGAGCGCGCCAAACCCGCGCTGCACGATTGAGATCTTGTGGACCGGGTCCATCCCTGGAATCGTGGTCGCCACGATGGCATGGCCGGACTCGTGGTAGGCGACGATCTCGCGCTCCTTCTGACTCATCACCCGCTTCTTCTCGAGACCGGCGATGAGTCGATCGATCGCCTCGTCGAAGTCCTGCGGCTCGACCGAGCTCTTGTCCTTCCGCGCCGCCAGCAGCGCCGCCTCGTTCACCAAATTCGCGAGATCGGCGCCGGCGAAGCCGGCGGTTCGCGCGGCGACCACTTTCAGGTCGACGCTCGGCGCCAGCTTCACGTTCTTGGTATGGATGCGAAGGACTTCCTCGCGACCTTTGACGTCTGGCTTGTCGACCAGCACCTGCCGGTCGAAGCGACCCGGGCGGAGCAGGGCAGGGTCGAGGACCTCGGGACGGTTGGTCGCGCCCATGATGATAATGGCCTTGCGCGAGTCGAAGCCGTCCATCTCCGCCAGCAGCTGATTCAACGTCTGCTCGCGTTCCTCATGCGATCCCATGGGGCTCTGCACACGGGCGCGCCCCAGCGCGTCGAGCTCGTCGATGAAGATGATGCAGGGCGCCTTCTGTTCGGCCTGCTGGAACAGATCGCGGACGCGCGCCGCACCAACGCCGACGAACATCTCGACGAATTCAGAGCCACTGAGGCTGAAGAACGGGACTTTCGCTTCGCCGGCGACGGCGCGCGCGAGCAGCGTTTTTCCGGTTCCCGGCGGGCCAACCAGCAGCACGCCTTTGGGAATGCGCCCGCCGAGATTCGTGTACTTCTTCGGGTTCTTGAGGAACTCGACGATCTCTTTCAACTCCTGCTCGGCTTCATCGACCCCCGCCACATCCGCGAAGCTCACCTTCACGTCGTCTTCGGCGAACACGCGATGCTTGCTGCGCGCGAACGACATCACGCCGCCTTCGGCGCCACCCATGCGACGGAAGAAGAAGCTCCAGATGCCGAACAGGAGCAGGAGAGGAAGGACCCACCCGAGGATCTCGGGCAGCCATCGGCTCACGAACTCGCCGGTGTACTTCACTCCCGCCTGATCGAGCTCCTCGAGCAGCTTGGGATCGTCCTGGATGCGGTTCGTGTTGAACGCACGTGTGCCGCCGACCTCGCGCTTCAAGGTGCCGCGGATCGTCTGTTCGCCGACGTAAACATCGGCAACCTGACCTGATCGAACCAGCTGCTTGAACTCGCTGTAGGGAACCTGGCGACCGCCAGGCGCGAGGAACCATGCCTGCCCCAGCGCCATCAGCAGAAGAAAGCCGAGAACGTACCAGACCGCGCCACCAGGCCGCCCCGTACCGGGACCGAGCGGCCGCCGATCGACCGGCCGCTTGTCCCGCGGGTTCATCCCGGGAGGCGTTCTGAAATTCGCCAAATCGTCACTCCCACGAACCACGGAGACACGGAGTCACGGAGACATAAAAGAGATTTGACCTCAGTGTCTCCGTGCCTCCGCGGTTCGTGGCTGTGTTCATCACTCCTCTAAGCAGGCACCGCTTCCTTCTGAAAGACGAGCCCGTCTGCTCTCACATCTACCATAACCCGGTCGCCCTCGCGGAACTCACCCTCGAGCACGCGCAGCGCCAGCGGGTCGAGCACCTTGCGCTGAATCGTCCGCTTCAGCGGCCGCGCGCCGTACATCACGTCGTAGCCTTCGGTCACGATGTAGCCCTTTGCCGCCTCGGTCAGCTCGACGTGAATCTTGCGATCTTCGAGCCGTTTCAGCAGCCCCCGGATCTGAATATCGACAATCGACTTCATGTGCTCGAGCCCGAGCGCATGGAAGAAGATAATCTCGTCCACCCGGTTGATGAACTCGGGCCGGAAGTGCTGCCGCAGCGCCTCCGTCACCTGCCGCCGTACTCCTTCGGAAAGCTCACCGCTGTTCTCGGCGATGTACTGACTGCCCAGATTCGACGTCATGATTACGACGACGTTCTTGAAGTCGACGGTTCGGCCTTTGCCATCGGTCAGGCGACCATCGTCGAGGAGCTGCAGCAGGACGTTGAGCACCTCGGGATGGGCCTTCTCGATCTCGTCGAACAGCACAACCGAATAGGGGCGGCGGCGCACGGCCTCGGTCAGCTGGCCGGCCTCCTCATAGCCGACGTATCCCGGCGGCGCACCGATCATCCGTGACACGGTGTGCTTCTCCTGATACTCGGACATGTCGATGCGGATCATCGCGTGCTCGTCGTCGAACAGAAATTCGGCGAGCGCGCGTGCCAGCTCCGTCTTGCCGACGCCGGTCGGGCCAAGGAAGATGAAGCTGCCGAGCGGCCGATTCGGGTCCTGCAGCCCTGCGCGCGCACGGCGGATCGCATTTGCGACCGCCTGGACCGCTTCGTCTTGTCCGACGATGCGTTCGTGAAGACGCTCCTCCATATGAATCAGCTTCTGGATCTCGCCCTCCATCAGCCGGCTCACTGGAATGTTCGTCCACTTCGCGACAACTTCGGCGATGTCCTCCTCGTCCACGTCGAGCTTGAGCAGACGTGAGGTCTTCGGTTGGCTGTCGGCGGCATCCTGGTCGCGCAGTCGCTTCTCGAGATCAGGAATGCGGCCGTACTGCAGCTCGGAGGCCTTGTTGAAATCGCCGGCCCTGATTGCCGCCTCGAGCGCGAGCCGGGCCTGTTCGATCTGCTCCTTGAGATTGCTGCTGCCGCTGATCTCCGCCTTCTCCTGTTCCCACTGCGCGCGAAGGCGATGTTCTTCCTCCTTGAGATCGGCGAGCTCCCTTTCGAGCCGGCCGAGACGTTCCTTCGACGCGGCGTCGGTTTCCTTGCGCAGCGCTTCCCGCTCGATCTCGAGCTGCATCACGCGACGACGGACTTCGTCGAGCTCCGCCGGCATCGAGTCGATTTCCATGCGCAGCTTCGACGCGGCCTCGTCCACCAGATCGATGGCCTTGTCCGGCAGGAAGCGATCGGTGATGTAGCGCTGCGACAGCACGGCTGCCGCCACCAGCGCCGCATCCTTGATCTTCACCTTGTGGTGGATCTCGTAACGCTCGCGGAGCCCGCGAAGAATCGAAATCGTGTCTTCGACCGTTGGTTCTCCGACCAGCACCGGCTGGAAACGGCGCTCGAGCGCTGCATCCTTCTCGATGTGTTTCCGGTATTCGTCGAGCGTGGTGGCACCGATGGTGTGGAGCTCACCGCGCGCCAGCATCGGCTTGAGCATCTGCGATGCGTCCATCGCGCCCTCGGCTGCGCCGGCACCGACCACCGTGTGGAGCTCGTCGATGAACAGGACGATCTGCCCCTCGGACTCGGTGATCTCCTTGAGCACGGCCTTCAGACGCTCTTCGAACTCGCCGCGGTACTTCGCGCCGGCGACCAGCGCGCCCATGTCGAGCGCGAAGATCTTCTTGTCCTTCAAACCCTCGGGGACGTCGCCGCGGACGATGCGCTGCGCGAGCCCTTCGACAATCGCGGTCTTGCCGACGCCCGGCTCGCCGATGAGCACCGGGTTGTTCTTGGTGCGGCGCGACAGCACCTGGATGACGCGGCGGACTTCCTCATCACGACCGATGACCGGATCGAGCTTGCCTTTTCGGGCGAGCTCAGTGAGATCGCGGCCGTAACGCGCGAGCGCTTCGTAGGTCGCTTCGGGATTCTGCGAGGTGACTCGCTGGTTGCCGCGTACCTGTGTCAGCGCCGCATAGAGTCCATCTTTGCTGACACCGGCGCGCTGCAGCAGCTGTGCGGCAGGGGAGCGCCCGACCTCAGTCGCAATTGCGACCAACAGATGTTCGGTGCTGACGAACTCGTCCTGCAGCCACTTGGCCTCCGCTTCCGCGGAATCGAAGATCAGCTTCATTCGCGGCGACAGGCGCAGATCCGTGCCGTAGGCCTGCGGCTGACTGCGAAGCAGCCCGCGTGCGTCGGCAGCGACTTTCGCCGGATCGAGATTCAGTTTGCGCAGGACCGACGGAACGATCCCATCCTGCTGCTCGACGAGCGCCACCAGCAGATGCTCCGGCACCACCTCCGCGTGATGCAGCTCGCTGGCGAGGTTCTGCGCAGCAACGACAGCGTGTTGTGCCTTCTCGGTGAATTTGTTGATGTCCATTCGTGATCACGCCGCGCTGTGTTTCTTCGCGGCCTCTCCGTTCAGTTTCGCGAGCGCTTCCCAATGGGTGCGCTCCTCGGTCGACAATCGGGCCGGCAGATGCGCCTCGACGCGCGCGTACAGATCGCCTTTGTCCTCGGCCTTGCCGGTGGTCGGCATGCCGTACCCCTTCAGGCGGAACACCTGTCCGTTCTGCGTCAGCGGCGGAATCCGCAGGCGCGCCGGCTTGCCGCTGATCGTCTGCACGTCCGCTTGACCGCCCAGCACTGCAGTCGGCACCGGTACGGGCACCTTCACGTACAGGTCGCGCCCCTTGCGCTCGAAGACCGGATGCGGCACGAGGCGGATGCGGAGATACAGATCGCCCGCCTTGCCGCCGCCGGAGCCCTGCTCGCCCTCACCGGACACGCGCACGCGTGAGCCATCGTCCACGCCAGCCGGGATCCGCACGTCCACCGTGCGCGTGGGGCCGTCTGCCTGCTGCATCGATAAGCGCCGGGTTGCGCCGTTGTAGGCCTCCTCGAGCGACAGCTCGATCTCATGCTCGACGTCGCGTCCCTTCTGATGCTTGGCGCGGCCGCCGGTACGCACGCGCGAGCCACCGCCGCCGCCGAAGAACGTGGTGAAGAAGTCGGAGAATGGATTCGAATCACCAAAGAGATCCTCCATCTCCTCCTGCGTCATCGTGTGGAACCCGCCCGGACCGCCGCTGGTGCGCACGTTCCACTGCCCGCCGAACGGACTACCTGCGCCCTGCGCGCCGGCCTGTTCGTACATCCGCCAGTTGGCGCCCAGCTCGTCGTACTTCTTCCGCTTGTCGGGATCGCCGAGCACCTCGTACGCTTCGTTGACTTCCTTGAACTTGCTCTCGGCGGCTTTGTCGCCGGGATTCACGTCCGGATGCAACTTGCGCGCGAGCTTGCGGTACGCGGCTTTGATCTCCTTCTCGGAGGCCGTCTTCGCAACACCAAGCGTGGTGTAGTAGTCCTTGAATTCCATATCGTCGTCGGCGCCGGGCGGGTCTGAACACCCGCCTCTACGTCCCACCAGGGTTCACGTCGTAGAGGGGCCCTTCAGGTCCGTCCTCGCTATCACAATCCAATCATCTCGTTCAGCCGCCGCATCTCGATCAGCAACTGCCGCCTGCCGGTGCCCGTACTGAGCGCGCCCTCGTCCATCAGCGGACGGATGCGCTGCATTACTTCCGCAATCGACAACAAGCGCTGGACCCCTGCGAGATTGATCCCAAGCTCGTCGACGAGGCGTTTGATCAGCCGAAGCCGCTCGAGCTCCTCGCGTGAATAGAGACGCATGCTGCCGATCGTTCGTGTTGGCTGAATCAGTCCCAGCCGCTCGTACTTCCGCAGCGTCTGCGGATGCATCCCGAGCATCTCCGCCGCCATGCTGATGAAATACAGATCCTGCTCGACTGGCATACCCTTCACTCGACCCGACGCACCAAGTTGATACGTATTGAGTGTAGGCCTTGATACGTTGTGTGTCAAGCCGGTGCGCGGCAGGCTCATGTGGCTCAGGCCGCCCCGGCGCGACTCGCGAGTGCGTCGGGGTACGATGGGACACTTGGACGTTCAACTCGCCGATTTCCTTACCGTCGCGCTGCTGGTCGGCCTCGAAGGTCTGCTCAGCGCCGACAACGCGCTCGTCATGGCCATCATGGTTCTCGGCCTGCCGCGCTCTCAACACAAACAGGCGCTTCGCTACGGCCTGATAGGCGGCTTCGCGTTTCGCATCGCCGCCACGCTGGCCGCCGCGTATCTGATTCGGCTGATCTGGGTGAAGCTGCTCGGCGGGCTGTATCTGCTCTATCTGGCGTACGCGCATTTTTTTGGGCAAGCGGACGCCGAAGCAAGGCGACAGCCGCGGCGCGCGAAGGCGTGGCTCGGGCTGTCGGCGTTCTGGGCCACCGTGGTTCGCGTCGAGCTCGTGAACCTGGCCTTCTCGATCGACTCGATCCTTGTCGCCGTGGCGATGTCACCGAAGGTGTGGGTCGTCGTCACCGGCGGTATTCTCGGCATTATCGCCATGCGTGTGGTGGTGGGACAGTTGATTGCGCTCGTGCAGCGCTATCCCGCGCTGGTCGACGGCGCGTTTATCATCATCGCGTGGGTCGGCGCAAAACTCTGTCTGGAGTACCTGCACGGCGCCCATGTGATCGGGTTGGAAATCCCGCAGTGGCTGTCGCTGACGCTCGTCGTCATCATCTTCACGATCGCATTCATCTATGCGAAAGCCCAGGGACCAGTGGAGAAGATGGATGCGCTGGCCGAACAGGTCGAGGAGGTGTTGAAGGACGAAGCGGCAGCAGGGCCGTCTAAAGGCGGCCCCTACGAATGACACTCTCGACCTCGCAACCTCCACCCTGAATCCGAGTCAACTTCCAACCGCCGGATCCGCTCGGGAGTTGGGAGCTGGTTGAGCCGTAGGCAAGTTGGGAGTTCGCTAACGGCGCGCAGACGGCGTCAGCATCGTCTCGCGGCGCTCAGTGCCACGCATGTAGACGACCTTCACCGGCTGGCCGATCTTCAGCAGTTCGAGCGCGTAGGTATAGTCGTAGATGTTGGCGATCGATTGACCCGCAATCTCGACGATCACGTCGCCCTTCTGCAGTCCCGCCTGTTCCGCTGGACCCCCGCCAATCACGCCGCCAAGCAGCAGCCCTTTTGCGTTTGAGGTGTAATCGGGAACCGTCCCGGTAAAGACGCGCACCCCGGCACGCGAGGCTGTCTGCGACGACTGCTCGACCTTCGTGAACTGCGGCGCGTCACGTGACTCCATCAGCCGCCGGACGATTGTCGCGGCGAAGTCCGCTATACGATCGAGGTCGGCGTAGTCGATCTTGTCGGGCGTGTCTGAGGGCTTGTGATAATCCGCATGCGCGCCGGTTGTGAACGTGACGCAGGGCACGCCCGCCTGATTGAAGGAGGCGACGTCGGTGGGTTGATAGGGATCCGGCGCCAGCGTGAGATCGAATCCTGCAGCCACATTCGCCCGCTCCAGCATCGAGGGCCAGAGTGGGCTCGAGCCTGTGGCCTGCACGGTGAGCTTGTTCTCCTGCATCCGTCCGACCATGTCGAAGTTCAGATAGGCAGCAATCTGATCGAGCGGGACGGCCGGCATATTGACGAACGCGTTCGAACCGACGAGACCGATCTCTTCACCGGACCAGAGCGCCACGATCAGACCGCGGCGCCGTATCGAATCCTTGGCCAGCGATTCGGCGATGGCGAGCACGGCCGCGGTGCCGGACGCGTTGTCGTCGGCGCCGACGTGTGCTTTGCCGGCATCCTCTCGTGTTGCGAGCGAGTTTCCATGCGCTCCGCGTCCCAGGTGGTCGTAGTGAGCACCGATCGCAATCCACGGCTTAGTGACGCCCGGTACCGTGGTCGTCGCCGGAAGATATGCGATGACGTTCCGGCCGGTCTGCTTCTCGCGCATGATCGCGGTCTTCAGGGTGACCATGACATTGGGCAGCTCGAGCCCGGCCACGTGCGGATTGCCGGTGTCGAGATCCTTCTGCACCGTCTCCAGTCCGGGCCCCCCCTTGAAGAGCTCGGTGGCCACCTTGCCACTCACGCTCGCGGCAGGGATCCCGGAGCCGGCGATCGCGGTATCGAAGCTCATTGGAACCGTCTGTCCCGCATTCGGCGAACGCGGGCCGGTGACGACGATCAACGCCTTGGCGCCATGCTGGCGGGCGGCCATCGCCTTGTAGCGTAGGTCGGCGTAGCGGGCGAGAGTCGCGCGCGTCTGCCGATCGGCATCCTCGGGGAAGTAGCGCAGGACGATGACCACCTTGTCCTTGACGTCGAGACCGGCGTAGCTGTCGTATCCGAAGTTCTGCGACTCGGGCACGACGATGCCGTAGCCGGCGAAGACGACGGAGCCCTTGATCTCTGCGTCATCGGAGAACGAAAGCGCCTGCACGTCCGCGCGCTCCTGATATGTCATCGACGCGGACAGCACGCCAGCGGCGGCCGCACCTCGTTCGACGCGCAGGATCGAGCCGCCATCCTTGCTGCCGGCGGTGAACTCGAACGGCACGAACAGGTCGCGCCGCCCCGGCAGCGGCTTGGCTCCGATGCGCACGAGCTGCTGTGCGATGTAGTCGCCGGCGAGACGTTCCCCCGGCGTGCCCGCTTCGCGGCCGTCGAACTTGTCGGAGGCGAGGGTTTGTACGTGGGGCCGGGTCTTCGAGGTGGTGGTGCTTTGTGAGTATGCCGTCGTCGCGACGACGCACATCGCCACGAACCACGGAGACACGGAGGCACGGAGGCAGGAATTCTTCTTCTTTGAAGTCATAGCAAAAACTCCGTGTCTCGGTGCCTCCGTGGTTTGGAATCAGTGGCTGCCGCTGGCCTTCCGGGGGGGCGCGTTGCGGATAGTCTCCAACGCCTTCTCGTGATTCCACTCCGCCAGGAAGATCTGTCCCTCGCGGGCGCCGCCGCGGTTCGATGTCCACGCGAGCTGTTTGCCGTCCGGCGATGGGACCGGCAGCCCATCGAAGCCGTCCGAGTAGGTGACGCGCACGGGTTCTTTGCGGCCATCAATGTCGACGAGGAACAGCTCGAAGTTCTCGAATCCCAGCTTGTTCGACGAGAAGATGATGTAGCGACCGGACGGGTGAATGTACGGCGCCCAGCTCATCGACCCGAAGTCGGTGAGCTGACGCACGTCGGTGCCGTCGAGATTCATCGTGAAGACGTTCGCGATCAGACCGGACTCGTCGAAGCGGCGCCACACAATTCGCTTCCCGTCGGGTGAGAAGAACGGCCCGCCGTCATAGCCCGGCACGTTGGTCAGGCGCTTGGGTCCCGACCCGTCGGCGTCGGCCTTCATGATGTAGATGTCGCTGAAGTAGCTCGGATCGGTATCCAGCTGCTTCTGCTCCGCGGCCGTGAGCTGGTGGTCGTAGGCCTGGCGATTGGACGAGAAGACGATCCATTGGCCGTCCGGCGAATAGCTCGCTTCCGCGTCGTACCCACGCGCGTTGGTCAGGCGACGATAGTTGCCGGACGTGGCGCTGCGCGCGTACAGCTCGAACTCGGGATCGTAGTCCCACGAGTAGCGTCGTTCCTGACCCGAGGCGCGGAATTTCAGCTCTTCATCCTGCAGACGCGTGGAGTTCGGATCGTGATGGGTGGAGGCAAACAGAATGTCGCCGGTCGCTGGATTGATGAACGAGCAGGTCGTCTTGCCGATGCCGGGCGACACGCGCTGGACGTCGCCGCTCTGCATGTCCATCAGATAAATCTGGTAAAACGGATTGCCGGGCTCTCGCTCGCTTTGAAACACGAGGCGGCGGCCGTCCGGCGACCAGTAGCCTTCGCCGCTGCGGCGCCCGTCGACGGTCAGCTTGCGAATGCGGGTGAGGAAGTCGCGCTCGCCCGCCGCCTGCTGGGCCGGCAGCGTCGTCCCGAGCAACAGAAAAACGACGATCAGTAGTCTGGCCACGAGCATACGTATACCATCAGAAACAGGTGAAGCCTCGATTCTCCCGGATGCGACTCGCATCGCTCAAATCCCGGGTCCGGACCCTGTCCTTCCGGGACTGGCTCTACGTCGTCGGCGGCACCCTCCTGCTGATCGTGGTGACGGTGAGCACGGTATGGACGGTGCGCTACTCCTGGGCGATTTACAAGCTGAATCGTGGCGTCGGCGATACGGTTTTCTACGATGCGCTCGACCGCCCGTGGTTTCGTCTCGACGAGCAGCGGCGCGACGTCAAGCTGGATCAGATCTCCACCTACTTCAAAGACGCGGTGATCTCGATCGAGGATCACCGCTTCTATCGCCATCCCGGCATCGACCCGATCGCCACCACGCGTGCGCTGTTCTACAACGTGCGCTCGGACGAGGGCATGCAGGGCGGCAGCACCATCACTCAGCAGCTGGCGCGCACGCTGTTCCTGTCGAACCAGCGAACGTATGCCCGCAAGCTGAAGGAAGCGGCGCTCGCCGTTCTCCTCGAGATCTTCCTCCGCAAGCGCGACATCCTCGAGCTCTATTTCAATCGCGTGTACCTGAGCGGCGGAATCTATGGCGTCGAGACGATGTCGGAGAAGATGCTGCACAAGCCGGCGTCACAACTCACGCTTGGTGAAGCGGCGCTGATCGCCGGAATCATCCAGGCTCCCGCCTCCTTCTCGCCGTGGACGCACTTCGACGCGGCGCGACGCCGCAGCTTCGTCGTGCTGCAGCGGATGCGCGAGGAGAAGAAGATCACGGAAGCGCAGGAGGAGGCTGCTCGACGCGAACGCATTCGCATCCAACCGCAGCCCTCGGTGTCCAGTGCGCGTGAGGGTTACGCGAAGGAGTTCCTGCGCCAGCAGTTCCGAGATATTTACGGCGGCGACAATCCTCCAGACTGGAAAGTCCACACGACGTTCGTACCGGAGGTTCAGGACGCCGCCGAGTTGGCGGTCAGAGACGGTCTGCGCCGTCTCGGGATTCCCGGGTTGCAGGCGGCCCTGGTCGCCCTCGATCCGAACAGCGGAAATCTGCTGGCGATGGTCGGAGGTTCGGACTTCGCGACAACACCGTTCAATCGTGCCGTGCGCAGTCATCGGCAGCCTGGATCCGCATTCAAGCCATTCGTCTACTCGGTGGCACTGGAGCACGGCATGTCGCCGGTGTCGACGATCAGCGGTCTCAGGCAGGTCGCCGTGCGAGCGCCGGAGGGGGTGTGGATTCCGCGCGATGAGCGCGCCAGCCAACAGGACACGTTGACGTTGCGCGAGGCGTTGCTTGAATCGAACAACGCCGCCGCCGTGCTGCTGCAACAGCAGGTGGGGACGCGACCCGTGCTGCGTCTGGCGAGCGACCTGGGCGTGCCGAATCAGCCGGATGTCCCGTCGCTCGCTCTCGGCAGCGGCCTGGTCACACCGCTGGAGCTGACCACTGCCTACGCGGTGTTTCCATCGCTGGGCTATCGCATCCGACCCCGCGGTCTCGTCTCGGTCGAGGACGCCCAGGGAGAAACCGTTCATCAGGTGCACATCGAACGCGAGCAGATTCTGTCGCCAGAGGTCGCGTTCCAGATGGTGACGATGCTGCAGGATGTCGTCGCGCGGGGCACCGGCGCCGCGGCGCGGGGGTACGGCGTGCGCGGCGCGGTGGCGGGAAAGACCGGCACGACCAACGACTACCGCGACGCGTGGTTCGTCGGATTCAACTCCTCGGTCGTCGCTGGTGTTTGGGTCGGCTTCGATCAGCCGCAGAAGATCCGTGAAGGCGGGTCGGGCGCACGCCTGGCGCTGCCGATCTGGGCCGACTTCATGCGTCGCACCGCCCGGCGCCTGCCGGCCGCGCCGTTCAGGCCTCCTGGCGATCTCCGGGTGCAGGAGCTGTGTCGGATCTCGTACCTGCGGCCGCTCGAAGACTGCCCGACCTACAACGAATACTTCAAAGAGGGCGACGAGATTCCCACCCGCCTCTGCCCGATCCACAAGGGGTCGCTCAAGCAACAGGCGCGGCGCGCGCTGCAGAACGTGTTCGCCGCGATCGGACGCAGGTTGCGAGGCATCTTTAAATGAGAAGTGAATTTTCGATTTGAGGATTTGAGGATTTGATGTGCGCATTGGTTCATTTGCGTATTTGCGCAACTGAATTTGTTCATTTGCCGATGTGCAAGTTCAGGTGCTCCAATGTCCAAATCGTCATCAAGTCGATTCTCAAATCGCAATTTGAAGATGGAAGATTCAAGTGATCTCGTTCGCTGCTGGTGGTGCGGAGACGATCCGCTGTACATCCGTTATCACGATGAGGAGTGGGGAAGACCGGTCACCGATGATCGGCGGCTGTTCGAGAAGATCTGCCTCGAGGGCTTTCAGGCCGGCCTGAGCTGGATCACGATCCTCCGCAAGCGCGAGAACTTCCGCCGCGCTTTCCATGACTTCGACATCGATCGTGTCGCGCGATTCACGTGGCGCGACGTCCAGCGGCTGTTGCGCGACGAAGGGATCATCCGCCACCAGGGCAAGATCGAATCAACGATCAACAACGCGCGTCGCGCTCGCGAACTGCGCCACGAGTTCGGCACCCTGTCGGCGTACATCTGGCAATGGCAGCCAGCCGCAGCAGGGCGCCCTCGCAGAATCACGCGTCAGGCGCTGCAGCAGATGGCCACGACGCCGGAGTCATCGGCTCTGAGCAAGGATCTCCGGAAGCGAGGATGGACGTTCGTCGGACCAACCACGATCTACGCGTTCATGCAGGCGGTCGGACTGGTGAACGATCATGTCGAGGAGTGTGCGATCGGGGCGCGGATCGCGCTGCCGTGAATATTCAATCTTCAAATTGCAATTTGAGAATTGATGTGATCATTTGCTGATTTTTCGATTTGCGAGATCTGAATTTGCAAATTTTCCAAATCCCCAAACGATCGCAATCAATTCTCAAATCGCAAATCGAAGATCGAAAATGCACGATCTATCGATCCTGCAGTTCGAGCGACTGGCGCACTCGCTGGAACGCGCGATCGTAGGTGTCGGCCTCGTTGCGTGGTGCGACGCCAATCATGTAGAGCACGTTCCCATTGCGCAGATACGTGGTTGTCAGCGACACGTACTCCTGCTGACCGGTGACCTCGGAGACGTTCGAGAGCTGACTCACCAGGCCCGCGCGGCCGCCGACGTCGGCTCGTCGCCAGCCGCTCTGCTGCCGGAGATCGGGATTGCCACGCGCGAACGTCTGCAGCAGTGCCTGCGAATCGCGCTGCAGGTTGCCGCTGCCGCCCTGCGCGACGCCGAACTCCACGCCGTGCGTGAACGCTGTGCCGCCGCCCTGTGAGCGGAACGTCGCTCCCTCGGGAGCGTAGGTGACCGTGTCGTCGCCGCCAGCTGGCCGCCAGTTATCCGGCACCGCGACGGTGAAGAAGTCGGCGGGTCTGTAAACGCGCAGGCGCGATGACGGCGGATCGACGCGGACCACGGCGCGGCCGCTCGTCCCCACCGGTGTGTTGCGACCCGTGCCTGCCTGACCGCGCGCGATCTCTTCTGCCGTATACGCCCGGCCCATTCCGCGCAGTCGGCTCTGCATCGCCGCGAACTGACCGGTGTCGGCATTGCCGCTGACTTGCAGCGACCGCGCCTCCTCGGTGATTCGTGCGGTGCGGTTCCCCGGGTTCGGGTGATCGCTCAGGAACTCGGGACCACCGGCGCCACCTTGCGCTTCGATTGTCTTGAACAGGTTCGCCATCTCGCGCGGCTCGTAGCCGGCACGCGCCATGATCTGCGCGCCGAGGATGTCGGCCTGCGATTCGTACTCGCGGCTGTATTTCAGGAAATACGTGCCCAGGCCCAACTGTGACCCGTTGGCAATCACGCTTCCGGCAGTCCCGCCGACGATAGCGCCGAGGACCTGGCCGGCAATGGCGCCGATCTGGAACTTCTCGCCCTTTGTTGCCTGTGCCGTGCCGTGCCGCAGCGCGACGTGCGACATCTCGTGCGCCATGACGCCGGCGACCTCGCCTTCGCTCTTGGCGGCGTCGATCATGCCGCGGTTGAGGAACATCGGACCGCCCGGCAGAGCGAACGCGTTGATCTCTTTCTGGTTCACGATTTCGAAGGTGAAACGGAATTCCGGGTGCCGGTACTCGGCGGGGATAGCGGCAGTCAGTCTGTTGCCGACCTCCGAGATCCAGCTGTCGACGCGCTCGTCACGGAGCAGCGGCATCTCCCGGCGGACCTGCGCCGCCGCCTCCTGACCAAGCTTCACATCGTCGGAGACCGAGTATTTGTTCTTCGGCGCGACGATATGTGTCTGCGCCCATGACGGCGCGGCCAGTACAACCGTGGTCGTCAAGGCGACCGCGAGCCGTGCGTATCGATGAGTGGACAGTTGGAAATTCATGCCTTCCCTCCGTGCAAGTGTCTTTCCAATATGGAGGGTCACCGGTAAGTCACTGGAAACACACGTGGTTTACCATGGGTGCGTCTCCAGCTGGGCAAACGGCGGACCTGACAAGGTTCCGCCCTACGCCTGTCAGGCTCGCACGTCAATACCTGATGGTTACCCCGATCGTCGCACGCCAGAAACTGAGGCGCCCTCTCTGCTGGAACTGGTTGGTCAACTCGTGAACCGTTCGAAAGTACCGCAGGTCGAACCGCACGCCAACGTTCGGGTCGACCAGGCCGATCGCGCCGCCACCGAAATCGTAGCCCAGCAGGTCGCGATCGACGTCGAATTCCGGAATGGCCAGCGCCGCCGCCGCGGCATGAATCAACCCGGCGCCGCCCACCGCGTACGGCCGCAGCGATTCACGCGTCACGCTGAGCGGAACGGCGATGACGACGTTTCCCATCACGGTCGTGACATTGCTGCCCGTATTCAGACCGGTTCGACTGCTGCGTTCGAAAAATCGCGGCGAGTAACCGAAATCTCCTTCGACACCGAACAGGCCATCACTGAGGAGCGACGCCGAGCCGCCGAAGACCACCTTGCTGGTTGTGGCACCCTGCTCGGGAATGAAAAACGGATTCTGCGCCGCGAAGGTCCCGCCAAGGAATGGTGTGAAGAGCCAGTCAGCCCCGGCGTTGGATGCCCGCATCAGCATCAGCGCCGCGGCGACCGTGGCGACCCGCGCGAATCTCACGAACCAGTAATAAGACGAAGGAACGTCTTCGCAAACAGCGACGTGGTGACGTCGCCGTTCTCGAGCGCGAACGGAGCGCTGAGCCCGTCGCTGTTGGCGAGCAGAATCAACGTGATCTGCCGCTGCGGGAGCTTGAGGATCAGGCTCGAATACGCATCTCGTACGAGCCCGAACTGCCACACCACCTGCTCGCCATTGTAGGTCTGCACGAACCACCCAAGGCCAAGCGGACTCGTGCTGCTGCGGCTCCACGCCGCGTCAAGCGTGCTCCTCTGAAGGATGTCGCCGCGAGTCAACGCACTGTCGAACTTCGCCAGGTCGTCCACCGTGGAGATGACACCGACGGCGCGATCGAGAGAAGCGCCGGAGAACTCCGCTTTGATCGCACGGCCACCGACGACACGGTACGGCGTCGCCACATTGCGGACGATCGTCGCGTAGCGATCAAGCGTTGCGGCATCGAACAGGCGCGCGTTTTCCGGCGTCGCCACCGTTGCGCCCGAATCGGGAACCGTGCTCGTCATCACGAATCGATCGAAAATCGCCGTGGCAAGTAACTGCCGATACGGACCGCTGGCGCACTGGTTCACCACCGGTGCGACTTCCGAGTACCTCGTCAGGTCGAACCGGTATATGCCGCCGGGCAGCGTGTGCGTCAGCAGATCCCTGACGGTCGTCTGCGGCTCACCGAAGGTCGGATCCCAGCGCAGCACACGATCCGTGACCTGCAGATAACTTTCTTCCACGCACTTCCTCAGGAGCAGCGCGCTGGCGAGCACCTGCGAGACGCCGCCGATGTAGTAGGGGGTGGCCGTCGTGGCAGGAAGATTCGCTTCAAGATCCTGCTTGCCACTCTGAAACGTCCAGACGGGAATGGGACTACCGTTTTGAAGGACGACGCCCGACACTCCTGGTATGCCCGCCTGGTCTCGCAGCGATTCGAAGTACCGCGCGAGCAGGGAGAACGTAAGACTCTGGGCGGAGGTCTGCTGCCCGAACCCAACAGCAACGACCAGCACGACGATGGCGATGCGGGTCTTGTTCACCTGAAGATGACTCAACAAATAATAGCATCAGCTACAGAATTTCGCCTGATCTGTGCTAAAGTGGCCGCCATCTATCAGATGCGTTCTGTTTCGGCACAACCCAGCGCGCGCAGATTGCTCCTGATTGTCGCCTTCGCTTCGTTAGCCGCCACTTCTCTTCACGCCCAGACTGGCAATTCGCTGCGCATCGTTCCGCTGGTGCGGGATGATCACGTCCTCGTCTCGTTCGATCTGCGGGACGGGTTTACCGATGAAGTGCGCGCGGCGATCAAAAGCGGATTGAAAACGACGTTCACCTACAACATCGATCTTCGGCTCGACGTGCCCGGCTGGGTAGACCGGACCATTGGTACGTCGACCATTGGTGCCAGCGTCGAGTACGACAACCTGACGCGACGCTATACCGTGACGCGCGTGATTGACGGCCACGTCGAGGACGCCAAAGTGACCGAAGACGAGCGCGTCGCCCGTGAGTACCTGACGTCCCTCGTGCGCGCACCGCTCTTCAGGACCTCGTTGCTGGAGGCGAATCGGGAGTACTACGTCCGCATTCGCGCCACCGCCCGCCCGAGCAACGGCTCAATCCTCTGGCCATTCGGCAGTGGCACGTCGGCGATGGCAAAGTTCACCTTCGTCCGCTAATTCCCCAAACTCGCAACGTCCTTATGCTGGCACCAGCGCCAGCTCCGCACGCGGTGCCGACATATCTCTGTGCATTGGGAGTGGGAACGGGGGTTCGGGAGCTGACAGGTGGAGGCGAAGCCCGCTAGAGTCCCCCATCGATCCACCGCCCGGTGATCGCCAACGTCACACCGGGGACCTGTATATTGGCAAACAGCCATTTGCCATCGGGGCTGTAGGTGACGCCGGCCCACTCGCGGGTGCTGTAGTCGCCGATGAACCCGTGCTTCTGGCCGTTGAGGACGATGTTGTTGCGCGCCAGCGTGACGATGCGGCCGTCCCGAGTCAGTCCCTGCAGGCGCTGAATGCGGGTCCCGTCCTCGCAGAGAGCGAGTCCGCCGCGCGGACTCAGACAGATGTTGTCGGGCATGTTGAGTACGTCAGGACCTGGAGATTCGAAGACGAGGCGCAGCTTCCCGGCTTCGGGGTCGAGCTCCCACAGCTGGCCCATGTTGGCGTTGCCGCCGTTGGTCGCGCTGACATACAGCCGGCCCTGACCGAACCACGCCCCTTCGAGGCGCGCGAAGATCGCGCCGCCGCGATCGAGCCCCTGCTGCATCACGCCGTGCGTGTCCTTGGCCTGCGGATCGACGTGCGGCTTGTCAGGTTCGGCGATGTCGACCCAGTCGATGTCGTACGTCGCCTGCGAACGCTGGTCGCGGCGCGTGTCGAGCTGTGGACGCCGGACGACGGCGAGCATCTGCAGCTTTCCGCCCTCTGCGAGACGGCCTCGAGTCGTCGGCACAAATCGATAGAGGCCGGCCTGCGTGCGATCTTCCGTTTCGTAGACGATCCCGGTAACCGGGTCGACAGCGATCGCTTCGTGCCAGAAGCATCCCATCGCTTTCAGCGGTTGTGCGTTGGAGACGCCGTCGTGCGGCACTTCGAAGATGTATCCGTGCTGTCGCGTCACCGACGTGCTCGGCCCGGGAGCGACCAGGGTTTCTTCGCACGAGAGCCAGGAGCCCCACGGCGTCGGTCCACCCGCACAGTTGTTGACGGTTCCCGCGAGGCTGGCGCGGACCGACACGACTCGTTCCGTTCTTGGATCGAAAACAATCGTCGTCGTCCCGCCGGGCGCTTTCGGATCGTATGCAGGATCGCCAAAGGCGGTGGTTGACAGCGAGACCTCGTGGTTGCGTATGAGAACGACCGTGTCGTTCGAACCAGGAAACGCGGCCATCCCATCGTGCAGCGGTGGCGTCGTTTGCCCGTTGCTCATCGGATCGCCATACCAACTGATCGATCGATAGCGAAATCCCTCTGGCAGTTCCAGCAACGGCAGCCCTGTCGTCTCGTCAGGCACTGGACGCAACGGACCATAGGGGAACGAGTCCTCGACCTCGACTCCGGCGCGCAGGCGTTCGGCCAATGCGCGGAACGGCGCGCCGAACGCAGCCATGCCCGCCGCGGCCAGGAACGCGCGACGACTGAGTGTGCTCATCAGGTCACCAGAAAAATAACACGAGCATTCATGTCGGCAGGCACGCCCCTCGCACTATGGCGGCGGCGGCCTGATGGCGCGGCGGTCTCGCGCCGAAGAAAGTGGCCGAATCTGCTCATTGACCCGGGTGCCGAGCGGCCGGCCGACCGACACAATCGTCGCCGCACCGACACCTTTTTCCCTGGACTGCCAAGACGATGACTACTCTCGGACCCTCTCTCACCATCACCGGCGACGTGACCTGCCAGGAAGAAATGACGATTCATGGCACCGTGAAGGGCACCATTACCATGCAGCAGGGACCGCTCGTTATCGCACCGACAGGCATCGTGGAGGCCAACGTGCAGGGCTCGGTGATCACCGTGCACGGGAAGGTGGCGGGCGATCTCACCGCCACGGACAAGATCGAGCTGACCGACACCGCCAACGTGAGCGGGACGATTACGGCGCCGGCGCTGCTCCTGCGCGAGGGAGCCGCCTTCAACGGCATCATCGACATGTCGATGAAAAAGGGTGGAGTGGTCAAGCCGGCGGCGCCCAAGCTCTCGGTCGTCGAGCCGGTCGTCAAGGCGAGCTGACGCCAACTAGAAAGTGGCAAAGTGGAAAAGTTCACTTTTCCACTTTGCATTTCAGTACGACACGACCACCCGCAGGCTTCCGGTGTTGTCGCCGAAGAAGTCGTCGTTGATCCCGAGGTAGAGACGACCCGATCCGCGCATGCGCAGCGGTGACTGATCGTCGCCGATGAAGAACGGGTCGCCGTTGTCGCCAATGCGGCCGATGAGCGCCGCCGCCGCTCGATCGGGCAGCGGACGACCTGGATTGCGCGGCGAGTTCCGCTCACCGCTGGCGCCATCACGCCGATTGGGACCCCAGCGGACTTCACCTTCCGCGCGGAAATAAATTTGCTGTCCGGCGCGCACCTCGATGCCGGTGTCGGTCCACGGCTCGCGCGCCGTCACGTTGATCTGCCGTTCCCGCAAGCCGCGTGGGATGCGAGCGTCGCGATCGTCGCGGTCGCGATTGTCGCCGCGGTCGCGATCGTCGAATCTGTCGTTCGTGTCGAATTCGATCCGCAGAATCTCTTCACGCGGCACGCGCAACGTGCGTCGACTGAAGCCGCCGCGCTCCTCGAACTCGATTTCGCGGCCGTAGACACCCGTCAGTTGTCCCTGCACTCGTCGTCCGTTGGCAAGGACAAGCGTGTCGGCCTGTAGCGCGGGCGCGGTGGCCAGAATCGCAAGCGCGATGAATACGGGTCGTGATGCCATGGCGCTCCGTCTCCTCTTGATGACGCTCTCACCGCGTCGGTGGCGCATGGGGCAACAGACGTGCCGTCTGCACGACACCGGAGACTGCCCAGATAGCGGTTGCATAGAGACCGTCGAACTGCGCTACGATGCGCGGTCGTAGGGCCGGCCTGAGGCAGCCCGGTGGAGCAGCCATGAAAGCAACTGTTGTCTTCCTGAGTGCGGCAGCGCTGTTGATGAGCGCCGCAGTGCTCGCGCAGAAAAACTCCGTCGTCCCGCAGCCACGCGCGAACGCGCTGGCGACGCCGACCGCGGCGCGACCCAACGTGAGCCGCGTGGTACCGCGACCCGAGAGCATGATGCCGAAGGTGCCCGACGGCTTCATGATCTCCAGCTACGCCGAGCTGCAGGCGCCACGCATGATGGTGTATGCGCCCAATGGCGACCTGTTCGTCAGCTCGCCGGCCGCCAACAACATTACCGTCCTGCGTGACACGAACAACGACGGCGTGTTCGAGATGCGCAGCGTGTTTGCGCAGGGGCCACCACCCCCTGGACGCGGTCAGGGTCCTGCTGCGCCGCGGCCGGGTGGTCCAGGAGGAGGTGGCCGCGCCGCAGGGGCGCCGCTGGGCCCCGGTCGCGGAGCGCCGCCGCCACCGGAAGTCCTGGGCGCGAACGCTCCCGCGTGCATGCCGCCGGCCGACTTCGTCCGCCGCGGTCCTGGCGCGATCCAGTCGCCGTTCGGTCTCGCATTCCATGACGGATATCTCTACGTCGGGAACACGGGCTCGATCGTCCGCTACAGGTATTCGGACGGCGACCTGGAGGCCAAGAGCGAGCCCGAACAACTACTCGAGATGCCAACGGGTGGCCATTCGACGCGCAACATTCTCTTCAATCGCGCAGGCACGAAGATGTACATCGCCGTGGGCTCGCGCTCGAACAACGATGCCGGCGAAGACTGCCGTCGCGCGGCGATCCTCGAGTTCAACCCCGATGGCAGCGGCTTCCGCGTCTATGCGTCGGGGATTCGCAATCCGGTTGGTCTGACGTTGCAGCCGGGCACCGACACCATCTGGACCGCGATGAACGAGCGCGACAACCTTGGCGACGATCTCGTGCCTGACTACGCGACCTCCGTCAAGGACGGCGGCTTCTACGGCTGGCCCTACTCGTACATCGGGTCCAACTATGATCCGCGCTACGTCGGCGCGTTCCCCGATTTGGTGAAAAAAGCGATCGTTCCCGATGTGCTGCTCCCCGCCCACTCCGCGGCGCTGGGCATCACCTTCTACACGGGCAACCAGTTCCCGCAGCGATATCGCAACGGCGGCTTTGTCGCACTGCACGGATCGTGGAATCGATCGGTGGCGGCCGGATACAAGGTGGTGTTCTTCCCGATGAACAACGGCAAACCGGGACCAATCGAAGACTTCCTCACCGGATTCTTGTCGAGCACGGGTGAGGGAGAGACGCCGATCGAGGTGTGGGGGCGACCGGTTGGCGTGACCGTGGCACGCGATGGCGCGCTGCTGGTCTCAGACGATGCGGGGAATCGGATCTGGAAGATCAGCGCCGCACGGTCATCGCGCTGAGGTGGCGATCAGCGAGCGGATGTGCCGCTCAGGCCGCGTGCGAAACCGGGACGAAGTCGGCGACGTGCTCGCTATCAATCATCATCAAGGTGGCGAGCACCTGGTCGGCCGTCGCATCGTCGGTAACGCGCAGCACGACCGAGCGCGTGGGGTTATCCGCCTCTTCGAGTTGAATCCAGTAATAGTCGCCGATCTCGCGGACCGCCGTCACATGGATGAGCCAGCTCTCAGGGCCGGTTCCGACACGCCGTTCGTCGAGTGCGAAGAACCACGAGTCGCAGACGTTCACGGACAACTCCTTCGAACGCGGTTTGACAGCAGGACCGGTGCCAGCGCGCGTCGAACCATTTTTTGGGGAAAAACCCGCAAACGCAAGGGCCGGTTGTGTCGTCATTTGCCGCGATCGACGTCACTCTGTCGTAATAAAGAGCGCGACAGTATCCACCCCGTATAATCAGCGGCGCGGATCGCCATGCGTGTAGCACGACGGTTTCTGATTAGCGGTCGTGTTCAGGGCGTCGGTTTCAGATGGTTCGCCTATGACGCAGCGGCGCGTGAAGGAGCAACCGGCTGGGTGCGGAACCTTCCGGATGGCCGCGTCGAAGCGTGGGTGGAAGGCGAGGCTGAGGCGGTGACACGGGTCGAAGCGGCACTGCGGTCGGGACCTCGGGGCGCGCGAGTCGAAACTGTCAACGTCGAGCTAGAAGATCCCACCGGTCGGTACGCAACCTTTTCGATTCAGTAACGGTAGAGCTCGGCGGCTGAGGGGTCATGGATCTCAAACAACACATCAGACACGTTCCCGATTTTCCGAAGACCGGCATCTTGTTCTACGACATCACCACGCTGCTCCGCGACCGCGAGGGCTTCGGCCTCACCGTCGCGATGCTCGCTACGCCCTACGAACAACAGAGCATTGACGTGGTCGTCGGAATCGAGAGCCGCGGCTTCATTCTGGGAGCCGCCGTTGCGCACCGGATCGGCGCAGGCTTCGTGCCGATTCGGAAACCGGGCAAGCTGCCAGCCAAGGTGCTGAAGGAAACCTACGACCTGGAATACGGCAAAGATGCGCTCGAGATCCACGAGGACGCCATCGAGCGGGGCCATCGCATTCTGATCGTCGACGATGTGCTCGCCACCGGCGGCACCGCGTCGGCGGCGGCGAAAATGGTCAAGACGCTCGGAGGCGAGCTGCATGGTCTGGCTTTTCTCATCGAGCTGATTGCGCTGAACGGCAAGGCGAGGCTGCCCGGCGAGAAGGTGTTCTCGGTACTCCAGTACTAGCTACAATGAGAAGTTACGTCCCCGTAGCTCAGTTGGATAGAGCGAGCGCCTCCTAAGCGCTAGGCCGGCAGTTCAATTCTGCCCGGGGACGCCAGAATGGACCTCCAGGTCTCGAGAGACTACACCGAGGTTCACCTGTGCTGAGCGACCACGGAGGTAAGGCCGACACGAAGAACGGAGAAATCGAAATGAAAGGTTGCTCCGTGACCTCCGTGGTGTGGCTCTCCGTGGTATCGACAGAGGTGAGCGCTGGGGTTAGAGGCGAAAGCCCAGAGCCAGAGCCGAAAGACCACTCATGAAGCGAATTGAACGTCGTCATCTGAAACAGAACGAGCTGGCGCAGACCCTGGCCGCCGCGCGCGAATTCATCGAGCCGCGACGCAAGCAGATCACCGGCACGATCGTCGTCGTCATTGTCATTGCCATCGCGGTGCTCGGCATCACACTTTTTCGACGGCAGACGCAGTCGCGCGGACAGGAGCTGCTGGCAGACGCGATGGTCGCGCTCAATGCGCGCGTCGTGCCGGCGACGACGACCGGCCAGAATGGCGACATTCCCGCGGCGGCGCAGTTCGGAGCCACCGGCACGTTCGCGACGGAGGAAGCCAAGCTCATCGCCGCGCTGCCGAAGTTGAAGGCGGCGTCGGACGCGTATCCGGACAGCCAGGCGGGAATCACCGCGCGCTATCACTACGCGAGCGCGCTGGCAGCGCTCGGTCGTAACGCCGACGCGATCAAGGAATTCGAGGAGGTCGAGAAGCGCGCCGGTAAGGACAGCCTATATGGACGCATGGCACGCCTCGGTGAGGCCGACGCGCAGGCGCACGCAGGGCAGGTCGATGCGGCGATCGCGTCGTGGAAGGAACTGGCCGCCGACACCAGTTCGGATCTTCCGCAGGACGCGATTCTGATGGAGCTGGCCCGCGCCTACGTGCAGAAGGGCAACACCGCGGAAGCCAAGAAGGCGTTCAGCGAAGTCGTCGACAAGCATCCGGAGTCGCCGTATCTCTCCGAGGCGCGAACGGAACTGGAGAATCTCAAAGGGTAGCTGGGTGGCTTGCTACTCAGCTGCCGCGAGTCCCTTACGCACGTCCTTGAGAGATACGAAGTCGCTCAGCAGGTTCATGTGCAGGTTGACCAGTGAAGGCTGAGCGACGAGCGCGTTCACGCGATTCCAGATTGGAATATACGGCGCGTCCTCGGCAATGATCTTCTGCGCCGCCGAGTAATACTTCTTGCGTTCGGTCTCGTTCATGGCCCGCGTCGCGAGATCGATCAAGCGATCGACCTCGGGATTGTTGTAGCGCCCTCGATTGAAGCCCGCCGGCGGCACCTGCTGCGAATGGAAGACCCGGCGCAGGATGTCCGGATCGACCAATGCGCCCCCGACCCACTGCAGCGCATACATCTGAAAATTCCCTTTCACCACATCGGAATAAAACGTGGCGAACTCGTACGACCGCAAGTCGACCTCGATCCCCACGCGCGCGAGATCCTGCTGGATGACGGTCGATTGCAGGCGGTATTCCTCGTTGGTGGAAATGCGGAACGAGAGCCGCAGTCGCGGCTGCGGACCGTCACCATCGGGATCGGGATAGCCGGCCTCGTCGAGCAGTTGCCTGGCGCGTTCCGGATGGTAGGTGAACTGAAACACGTCCGGCTCGAATGCCCACGCCTGCGGCGGGACGAGGCCAACCGCCGGCCGCGCCAGTCCTCGACGCATGTACCTGACGATCGCGTCGCGATCGATCGCATAACCGATCGCGTGACGCACGCGGCGATCGCGCAGCACCGGGTCGGCCATGTTGAAGCCGATGTACATGAAATCGATGCCAGGGGAGCGCACGACCCGGAACTCGCCGCGCTTTTCCAGTTGGTACACGAGGTCCGGCGGCAGATCGTTGACGACGAGATCGATCGAGTCCTTACGCAGCTCCAGGCCGCGCATCGTGTCGTCGGGAATCACTTTCATGATGATGCCCGGGTTGGAAGGCGGCCCCTCGAAGTAGTCGGGAAACGCGGCAAGCACGACCTGGTCATCGACGGCGTAGCGCACGAACCGATACGGGCCGGTGCCGATTGGATGGTCTCTCAACGAATCGTCCGCGTCCGCGGGCACGATCGGCGGCTCTGTCAGCTGGATTGGAAACGAGGCGAACGGCTCGGTGAGCGTGAACTCCACCGAGTAGGCGTCGAGCGCCTTCACCGATTTCAGCGTCCGGAACGCTCCCTTCCACGGTGAGACGTACTGCGGGTCCAGAAACGGCATGTACGTGTGGAGGACATCGCGCGAGGTGAGCTCGTGCCCGTCGTGGAACTTCACACCGTGCCGCAAACGAGCGACGTAGGTGAGCGGATCAGGATTGTCAAGGCGCTCGGCGAGCAGCGGCCGTGGCCGCAAATCGTCGCCGTTGGTCATCAGCGAGCTGAAGACGAGCTGCGCCACCCGGGCCGACGCTTCGTCGCTGCCTTGTCGCGGGTCGAGGTTGTTCGGTGCGGTGCGGACGCCGACGATCAGATAGCTGGATTCGTTCGCTTGGGAAGACACTGCGCATGCTGACGCCGACGCAGCACCGAGAGCTCCCAACAGCACACCCAACCAACGTCCAACTCGCAAGCGAGAAGGAGCCGACGCGTGGGATTGGCAGGTGGGACAGGTCATGTCGTCTCTCCCGCCAGCTTCTTCAGCTCCTCGAGTACGGTCAATGCCTGCAGCGGCGTCATCGAGTTGATGTCGATCGCCGCTACACGTTCGCGCAGCCGATCGGGCGCACGCTCGGGGGCGGCGAACAAGCCGAGTTGCCGCGTCTGCGGATCGCTGGCGGCACCGGACAACGTCGGGCGGCCGCCTCGCGAGAGCTCGTCTCGCTCGAGACCCGTCAGGATCTCTTTGGCCCGGGCCACGACGCCGGCGGGCAGTCCGGCCAGGGTCGCCACCTGGATGCCGTAGCTGCGGTCGGATCGGCCGGGCACGATCTTGCGCAGAAAGATGATGTCGTCCTTCCACTCGCGTGCGGCAACGTGTGCGTTGATGACGCCGGGCAGCGAGTCGGCGAGATCGGTCAGCTCGTGATAGTGCGTGGCGAACAAAGTCTTCGGCCGCGCCTTCGGGTTGGTGGCCAGATACTCGGCCACCGCCCAGGCGATACTCAAACCGTCGAAGGTCGATGTGCCGCGGCCGATCTCGTCGAGCACGACGAGGCTGCGCGACGAGGCGGTGTGCAGGATGTTGGCGGTCTCCTGCATCTCCACCATGAAGGTGGACTGCCCGCGCGCGATGTTGTCCGAGGCGCCGACGCGCGCGAAGATCCGGTCCACGATCGGCACTTTCGCATCCTTCGCCGGTACGAACGAGCCAATCTGCGCGAGCAACGGAATCAGCGCCGCCTGTCGCAGATAGGTTGACTTGCCGCCCATGTTCGGTCCGGTGAGAATAACCAGCTGCTTGCCGGCTCCATCGAGGTCGATGTCGTTGGGCACGAACGGATCGGTCGCATGGCGTTCGACGACGGGGTGGCGTCCATCAACGACGTGATACTCGTCGCCCTCGTGCACGTGCGGCTTCGTATAGTTGGCAATCGCGGCTGTCTCGGCGAGGCCGGCGAGCACGTCGAAGGTCGCCAGCGCACGAGCGGTGTCCTGAACGCGCGGTGACTCCGCGGCGACGCGGCGGCGCAGATCCTCGAACATCTCCAGCTCGCGCTCGAGAATCCGCTCGTCGGCGCCGAGAACCTTCTCCTCATACTCCTTCAGCGCAGGCGTCGTGAACCGTTCCCCGCCGGCGATCGTTTGCTTGCGGTGATAATCGGCCGGAACATTATGCAGGTTGGATTTCGAGACTTCGATGTAATAACCGAACACACGATTGAAGCGAACCTTGAGCGAGCCGATGCCGGTCCGCGATCGCTCGCGCTCCTCCATGTCCGCGATCACCTGACGGCCCGAGCGGCTGATCGCCTTGAGCTGGTCGAGCTCGTGATCGACGCCGTCGCGGGTGAATCCGCCGTCGCGCGCGAGCGCGGGTGGCTCGTCGACGAGCGTCGCTTCGATGACGTCGCGCACATCGACCAGGTCGTCCAGTTCGGCCAGGAGGCTGCGCAACAGCGGCGCGTGCACATCCTGCAGGACCGCCCGTATCCGCGGAATCGTCGCCAGCGACTGTCGCAGCGCGACCAGGTCGCGAGGCCCGGCGGTGCCGAGCGCGGCGCGCGCGACGAGCCGCTCGAGATCGTGCACCGACTTGAGCAGGTCGCGTAGCTTGCCGCGTTCGATCGACCGAAACGCCAGCTCCTCGACCGCGTCCAGCCGATCGCGAATACGTTCCAGCGCGCACAGCGGCCGCAGCAGCCACTGCCGCAGGAGACGGCCGCCCATTGATGTCGTGGTGCGGTCAATCTCGTTGAGCAGCGACCCCTGGATCCCACCTTCGCTTCCGCTGACGACCTCGAGGTGCTTCAACGTGATGGGATCGATGACCAGGCCGTCGGCGACGCTCTTGAACGCGATCGAGCGGACGTGCGCCAGATCGGCCTTCTGCGTCGCGCGCAGGTACGCAACCAGCGCCCCTGATGCCTGGACGGCTGACGTCCGCCCCTCGAGACCGAAACCATCGAGGCCGTGCGTCTTGAGCTGATCGAGGAGGGTGCGACGGGCGGCTTCGGATTCGAACGTCCACTCATCGATCGCGGTCACCGGGATCTGCAGCCGCGCCACTTCGGGAAGCGCGTCGAGCGCGGTCGGCAGACGTGAACCGCTGCTGCCGGCGTCCGATGGAACGACGATCTCGCGTGGACGAAGTACGGTGATCTCGTCGCTGAGCGCCTGCAGTCCGTCGCGACCGTGGTACTCCGCAGTCGTGAACTCGCCGGTAGACAGATCGATGAGGGCAACACCAAACACGGCGTTCAGATCGTTCGACACGGTCGGTTCGTTCGATGGCGTCGGAACCACCGAATGATCCCGACCCGACCGGTCGGCACGATTCGAACGTGCCGAATGATTCGAACCGACGAGCGCCATGAGGTATGCGGGCTCACGCGCGTCGAGATATCCCGCGTCGGTCAGCGTCCCAGGGGAGACGACCCGCACGACTTCGCGACGGACCAGCCCCTTGGCCTTCTTCGGATCTTCGACCTGTTCGCAGATCGCGACGCGAAACCCCTTCTTCACGAGCCTGGCGAGATACGCATCGGCGGCGTGATAGGGCACGCCACACATCGGGATGCTGTTGCCGGTCGCATCCTTGGACCGTGAAGTCAGCGTGAGCTCGAGGGCGCGCGCGGCCACCAGCGCATCCTCGTAGAACATCTCGTAGAAGTCGCCCATGCGGAAGAACACGATCGCGTCGCGGTATTGCCGCTTGGCGTCCAGATACTGCCGCATCGCGGGCGTGGCCGTGGCAGTCGCCGACATGCGCAGTCTATTATCCTTCACGCACATGCTCGTCCTCGCCCTTGACACGACGACGCGCGCGGGCAGCAGCGCGCTGGCGCGCGATGGTGTGCTGCTGCGCGAGCAGGCGAGCGACGCGACGCGGCCGCAGGCGTCGCGGTTGCCGAGCGAGTTGATGGCGCTGCTCGATGACGAGCATCTCGTGCTCGGTGACGTCGACGTGTTCGCAGTGGCGACCGGGCCGGGGTCGTTCACGGGCATGCGCGTGGGCATCGCGACGATGCAGGGATTGGCGTTTGCCGCAGGCAAACCCTTGATTGGTGTGTCGGCGCTCGACGCGCTCGCGAGGCACGTCATCGATGATGCGGCGCGGATCTTTCCGCCTTCGCGTGAAGCGGCCGCGGACGGCCGGAGCCTTGGCGGAGGCGGTACGGTCCGCCATCTTGTCGCGACGTGGGTCGATGCGTGGCGCGGCGAAGTGTATGCCGCCCTCTATGCGCGGGGACGCGAGGTCGAGGCTCCAAGCGTGGAATCGCCGCGCGCCATCCTCGAGCGATTGAGAGCGGAATCCGTCGCGCCCGGCCCGCCTGAAGGGGGGCGCTACGAAAGCAGCGCGCGGCCTGGCGGCAGCTCCCGCGTCACGTTCATCGGCGATGGAGCAGAGGCGCACGCGACCACTATTCGCGCCGCACTTGGTGATGCCGCCGCGATCGCCGACCCGGTGGCGCCGTTGCTGGCGGGCACCATCGCCGCGTTCGCCACCGACGCCGCCCGTGCGGGTTACATGCCACTGCCACATGCGATACGTCCGCTCTATGTTCGTCATCCTGATGCGGAGCTGGCCCGAAATGCACGAACCGGCCGCTAGCCGGCCCTATTGGATTACGCCGCTCGAAAGCGATGACGATCTCGAGGGCGTCCTTGCCGTCGAGGCCGAATCGTTCACCAATCCGTGGACGCGCGACATGTACGTGTGGGAACTGCGTAATCGTTCCGTCTGCCACGTCGACATCGTCCGCACGCCCGAGTGTCGCGTTGCCGGGTTCTGCGCGTTCTGGCTCGTCGCTGACGAAATTCACATCAACAACATCGCAATGCGGCCGCAGTATCGCGGTCACGGACTCGGCACCGCGCTCGTCTGTCATGTGCTCGCGGAAGGAACGCGCCTGGGCGCAAAACGTGCGACGCTCGAAGTGCGCGCGTCGAACGACGGCGCGCGGCGCCTGTACGAACGCCTCGGGTTCTATGTTGCCGCCACGCGCCGCAACTACTACACACACCCGGTCGAGGACGCATTAATCCTGTGGTGGGACCAGGCCGCGCCCGCGCCGGACCCCGGCCGCACAAACAGGTAGCTCGAACGAGCCACGTGTGTTAACGTGCGGCGTAGACGCACGTCGATTCACCCCGTACCGCCCGAACGAGGAAGGAGGGTGCGACCATGAGCGCAGCGGAAGCACAGGAGGTAAAAAACCTGTTGCTGAAAGAAAACGAGCACTACCGCCAGTTAGCCGAGCGCCACCACCAATTGGACGACCGCCTCCACGAGCTCACCGACAAGCATTACCTCACCGCCAGTGAGCAATTCGAAGAAATAACGATCAAGAAACGAAAACTCGCGCTGAAGGATCAGATGGAACAGATCGCGCGCGAGTACGCCATTCATGCCCGCGCGTCGTAGCTGAGCGCGACCGCAATCGCGCCCCGACCGCTCGCTCGAGACCGGGTGTGAGTTTTCCCTGCCCGTGTGGAAAACTAACCCGGTCTCGCTTTTTGTATGCGGATTCGCATCGACCCCTCCGGCTGGCCGTTCGTCATCGGCGGTCTGGTTGCCGCCATCATCGCCGGCTTCGTGCTCAACGCGGTCGTGGGGGCGGTTCTGCTCGCGCTCACGTCCTTCTTTCTCTTTTTCTTTCGCGATCCCGATCGTCCGGTGAACGCGCCAGAGTCGGCCGTGCTGTCACCGGCGGACGGCCGCGTGATGGTGGCCGGACGGCCGACAGTTCAGGCGTTTCCGTCGTCACAGTGGAAACAGATCAGCATTTTTCTCTCGCCCATGGACGTCCACGTCAACCGATTGCCGATCGGCGGCCTTGTCCGCAAGGTGGAGTATCATCCCGGCCGGTTTCTGCCCGCTTATCGCAGCGATGCCGGCGATCTCAACGAGTATACGGAGGTCATCATCGATCACCGCGGGCAGACGATCGTCGTCCGGCAAATCGTCGGCATCCTGGCGCGGCGTATCGTGTGCCGCATCAAGAATGGTGATATGGTGCGCGCCGGCGACCGCTTCGGGGTGATGAAGTTCGGGTCGCGCATGGACCTGTTCCTCCCGAATTCGGCGACGATAAACGCGAAGGTCGGCGACAAGGTTGTTGGCGGCGTGACGGTCATCGCCACTCTGGCAGAATCCGGCTCCGGCGTGGCCACAGCGGACACGTGAGGTCTTGCGCATGTTGGACGACGAGCAACGACCGCGCCTTCAAATGCTGAAACCGCTGCGCCGCCGGAACGATCGGCACCGCCGCCGCTTCCGGCGAGGCGTCTATCTGCTTCCGAGCATGTTCACGATGGGGAACATGTTCTGCGGCTATGCGTGCGTCGTGTACTCGATGCGCGGTGAGTTCGCGTTGGCGGCGCCGCTCATCGGCGTGGCCATCGTGCTCGACATGCTCGACGGCCGCGTCGCACGCATGACCGGCGCGACCAGTGAGTTCGGCCTCGAATTCGATTCGCTTGCTGACGTGATCTCGTTCGGTATCGCGCCAGCCGTTCTCGCGTTTGCCTGGGGCCTGCAGCCGCTCGGCCGGATCGGGTGGGCCGCAAGCTTCCTGTTTGTGGCGGCGGCGGCCGTGCGCCTCGCGCGGTTCAACATTCAGACCGCCACCATCGACAAACGCTTTTTCGTCGGGCTGCCCAGTCCGGCCGCTGCTGCCGTTCCGGCTGCGACTGTGTTCGCCTATCCCTACGGCTTCAAATCGCCGATTCACTCCGTTGCCGTGCTGGCGATGGTGATCGTGCCGGCCCTGCTCATGGTCAGCACGATTCGCTTCCGCAGCTTCAAGACGTTCGACCTCGGTGTGCGTCGCAGTTACGCCGTGCTCATCCTGGTCGCGCTTGCGTTAGCGCTGATCGCCGCGCAACCGGACATCTCCCTTGTCGCACTGGCGTACACGTACCTGGTATCCGGGCTGGTGGCGTGGGCCTGGTCACGGATTCGACGTCGTCCGGCGGCCCCGGAACACACCGAGAACATCGCCGCGCCCGACACGAAGGTCACGAAGGGTCTGTAGCCGTTGGTTCTTCGCCGGCGGTGGGCAGCGTCAGTTCCACCGTCGTCCCTTTGTCGCGTTCGCTGGCGACGGAAATCGTCCCGCCACTGAGCTCGACGTTCCGCTTCGCGATCGGCAGTCCCAGGCCGGTTCCTGTCGCCTTCGTCGAGAAGTACGGCTCGAAGGCACGCGCCAGTGCCTCGGCATCCATGCCGACTCCGGTATCGGACACGCGGATTCGAACGCCATGGTCTTCCGCCGCCGCGTCTACTCTCAGCGTTCCCCGGCCGGGCATCGCATGCAGCGCGTTTTCGACGATGTTGGTCAGCGAGCGGACGATGAGCGTGCGGTCGATGTAGACCGGCGGAAGCGTCGCCGGAACGTGGACGTCGAGATGGATTCGTCCATCGAGACCGGCGCGATACGGATCGAGGATCTCTCGCAACAGATCCGGTACGTCCACTCGCGACCGTCGCGCCGTCGGTGACGAGGCGAAGCTCGAAAACTCCGACGCGATCTGTCGCAGCAGCTTCACCTGCGTGAGGATCGTGTCCACGCACTGCTGCAGGACCGGCGACAGCGGCTCGCCGCGATCGTGGTGAACACGTCGCAGGTGCTCTGCGTTGAGTTGGATTGGCGTCAACGGGTTCTTGATCTCGTGAGCGACCTGGCGAGCCATCTCCGCCCAGGCCTCGACACGATGCGTCCGCTGCAGCTCCTTGCGTTGACGCTTGAGCTCCGCGGCCATGCTGTTGAAGTCCTCGACGAGGCGGCGCAATTCGTCGGACGACGTGGCGGCAATACGCGCATCGAGATCGCCGCGTGCGATCCGCCCGGTGGCGCGCGTCAAGCGATTGACCGGATCCGAGATCCGTTCCGCCATCGAGTATCCAAGTCCGGCACCTGCCAGGATGAACAGCAGCGCACCCAGCAGCACGCGACGGTCGAGCGTATCGATCTGATCGTCAATTTCCTGCTGGCGTGACGTGAGCGGCACCGTGAGCGTCGCTTCGAACTGCCGCACGCGCAGGCGGGAGGCGGCGACCAGGTACTCGAGCGTGTCGATGTGCTCGCGCGTCACGGTGGCGGCTTCGTTGCGGAGCTCGAGCGCGTGGTAGACGTCGGCGGGCGTACGGGTTGGGAGCAGACCCGACGCGAACAAGTTGCGCTCGCTCGTCGCCACCAGCCGCGCGCCGGTGAAGAGATTGACGTCCTGGTCGATCAAGCGACTCACCCAGACCATCAGGTTGTCGTCGACGCCGATCCCTTGCTGAGTCGCCCGCGGCGCGACGAGATCCTCGACAACGCGGCGCGCCGCCGATGCGGTCCGGACCGCTTCCTGCTCGACGTTCGCGCGCATCTGCCCGGCGACGTAGTAGCGCGTGACCAGAGCAAGCGCCACGACCGGGATGATCACGGCGAGCACGAACGCGAGAAACAGCTTGCGATAGAAGCTCGCTCGAATCTCTCGCAGCAGCGCTGGAGCCGTCGTCCCGCGCCGGCCCAGCCAGCCGAAAAGGGCGTTGACGCCGAGCAGCATCACGTACGCACCGGTGGCCAGAACGGTGAGCTCCGCGAGGTTCACGAGGTGGTCCAGGGCGGAGATCACCGGATAGCCGAGCGCATAGATGCCGCTGCGATCGTTCAGGAGATACACGTCCCATCGATCGCTGCCGCGGCGCAGCACCGACCAGAAGGGATCGCGCGATGCGGTTGCTCTCGTGAACGCGTCGTCATCCAGCTGCCAGGCAGGTTCGCTGGAAGTGAACAACGGGGTGCGGCTCCAGCCGTAGAAGGCGAACTCGACGTCACGGCCGGTCACGCCTTCGCCGCGGAGTGGATCGGAGGGTCGCAGCAGCTCCAGGTACGGGTTCTCGGATGAGATGAACGGCAAGTTCTCGTAATCGACGATCGCGTGAACGATGATCGAGCCCAATCGCCGCGCGCCCGGCCCGCAGATCGCGCGTCCCGCGTGCAGCACCCTCCGCTCCTCCGCAAAGAACGGCGCCACTTCACCGAAGACGTCCCAGTTGCAGGATCGCTCCTCGGAACGAGGCGTGCCCGTGAGGTCATCAGGAAGATTGAGGGCGAAGCGACTCACCAGCCGTCCGTCTGCGGCGTACAACTCGACGGACGAGGTGACCGGGTACATGGCGAGCGCAGTGGTCTGCCACACCTGATACGCGCGGTCGGCGGGCGATTCGGATGTGTCCTCCGGCGGTCGCGCGGCGATGAGGTCGGCCAGCGCTGGAAATGCATCGATTTCGGTAAGACTGTCTGTCAGTTGCATCAACACGGTCTGCTGCTGATTGAGGGCTTCTGGCGCATACCCCGTCTCGATTAACCGCGACTTCGCATCGCCCGACAGCTCGAACATCGTCGGATAGAACGTGAGCGCGGGAATCACGAGTCCCAGCGTCAGCAGCATCAGCCGAAACGCCTGCGAGCCGTGCCGAAAGCGCGTTCGGAGTCGCGTCGCCTGACTGGTCAGCACGATAACGGCCATGACGGCGACGAGCAACGGGAGCTGACGCTCGGCGCGAAGGTGCAGGCGTGACTGCCACAGCAACAGTGGCGTGACCCAGCAGCCCCACGTCAGGAGCCGCATGCGCCAGTCGTTGCGGGTGACACGCCACGGGAGAGTGGCGGCGCGCAGCACCAGGACGGACAGCGCGAATACCGTCGCATGCGCGACGATCAACCCAATCTGCAGTGCAATACGCGTGGCATCCCAGGGGTGCAGTGAAAAGTGCAGCAGATCGAGCGTTGTGTGCGCCGTGGTGTCCTCGAGCAGCGTCGTGTGCGCGATGAGCAGAGCGGCGACCATGAATCCGGCCGCTACCTGTGTGGCGAGGTAGGCGAGCCACCGTCGGGAGTGGTTGACCGTTCGGCGCCGTGACGACGCGCGAATTCGCCACGCTTCCACGGCGAAGAACGCCAGCGCGACGAGGGCGGCTGCCGTCAACGCGGTCGCCAGGAAATCGAATGGCGAGGTCAGAAACGGCCGCAGTAGCGTCGAGGCGTAGGCGGCGGCGGAGAAAATCGGCGCGTCCCACCAGTCCGCAAACGATGCCGTCCGCAGCAACGCGCGACCAGCGATCAGGGCGACCGCCGCCAGCAGCACGCTCCACACATAATCGTGGACGGCACGGGCGCGGTTCCTCGCGTCGAGCGCCGGGCCGGCCAGGAGCAGGACGGTTGCCGCGATGATCAACAGAACGAGCGACACCGTGGCGCGCCGCCATCGGCTTCGCGTCTGCGCAATGTCCGACGCGGCGACGCTGGCCGTGAGCAACCTGGCGCCAGAAGGTGTTGCGACCGCGAACGCCTGCGCGTCGGCGCGAGTGCCCAGATCGACGGCCGCGAATTGAATCGAAACGGGAGCAATACGCGTCGGAAAACGGAAACCGAGCAGGCTCGGTATCTCGGCTCCGCCCGCCGCCGGCGGTTGTGACGGACCGGCCCTCGGCAACGTGCGCTCCGCCGCGACGGTGGCCATGCGCCCGCCGGGACCGTCAATCGGAGCGACGTAGACGAGGCGAACTCCGAGCGCCCCTTGGGCCGGAAACCACGCTTCGCCGTTCTGCAGCCGATCGCTGGGCAGCTCCGATGGCCGTCCGGCCCAGGCGACCGGACGGCCGTCGCCGGCGTAGACCGTGAGCGCCCCCTCGCCGTCTTCGCGTGCTCGGACCGCAGCGTCGGCGGTGAGGAACAGGCGGCGTGCGGCACCGGCATCGCCGCCCACGGCCAGCCGAATCGTCCCCGCATCGCTGACGGCGGTGGCCATCGCGCGCAAGTCACCGGCGATCTCGCCAAACCGCGCACGCACGTCCCGTTCGATGCGCTCGCGCGCCGACCGCTCATTCGGGCCGAGCACGACCCGCTGGGCCACCTCGCCGACGCCGAAGACGAGCAGCGCGCAGGCGAGCCCACCAAGCGTGATTCGTGAGACTTTCGTCACCTGGTCATTCTGCCACCCGACGGACAGAAATATCGCCGAGCGCGCAGTCAGGCAGTGTTGTTTGGCCTACTGCGATTTACCATGGAGTAACCGCATCCCCTCTATCGTCGTGAGCTTCCGCCGGACCGTCCAAATCGTTCTCAAGCGCGGCGCACTCGTGGCCGCCGCGAACTGGCCTGTCACGCTGATCCAGGCGGTTGCCGACTCGATCTTCAAGCTGCTGATGGCGGTTCCGCTCATCGGCGGCATCTTCCTCGTTGCGCTCGTCGTCGGCGACGAGCCCGTAACCTTACTGACGCTCGAATGGCGGGAGTTGGCGGCGACGATTTTCGGGGCGCTCCTGGCGCACCCGTTGGTGCTCGCGCTGTTCCTGTTGGCGCTCGGTGTGGTGACGGTTGGTGGTTCTCTTTTCGTGTTCCTCGTGAAGGGAGGGACCGTGTCGACGCTCGTTCGCGGCGAGCGTGACGCCGCCGCGATCGAGGCGCCGCCGCTGCATTGGAGTGTGGTCACGACCGCGTCGAAGTTCTCGGTGGACGGATTCATCGAAGCGGCGCAGGCGCTGTTTCCACGTTACGCGAAGCTTGGCGCCCTGCTGATGGCGATCTACGTCCTGTCGGGAGCGGCATATCTCGCACTGGTTATCACCAGCCGCGCCGCCGGAAGCTACTACGGTGTTCCGGCGCTGCTGACGGCGACGTTCGTGGCATGGATCACCGCGGTGAATCTCGTTTACCTCCTCGTGCAAATCGTGCTCGCCGCCGATGACTGCAGCGTTGGCACAGCGCTTCGTCGGGTCGCGATCTTCGTGCGCTGCGACCGGCGCACGATTTGCGGCGTCTTCGTCGTCATTCTGGCGATGGTTCTCCTGGCGGCGGGGGCATCGGTGATCGCCACGGCGGCCCTCGGCGTGATCAGCTTCGTTCCGTTTCTCGGGCCGTTCCTCGGGCTCGCCGTCCTGCCGCTGCAAATCCTTGCGTGGCTGATTCGCGAAGTGGTCTTCCAGTACATCGGCCTTGCCTCGGTTGGCGCCTACGTGAAGCTGTATCGCGAGTGCGCTGATCTCGAGGGGCAGCTGAAGACGGCGCCAACCTACCCCGTGCTTGGCCACGCGAGCACATGACGGCAAGTTACGCTGTCAACTCCCAACGCCCAAAGTGCCAACTCCCAAACGCGTGAGGGTCGAGGTGCGATGATGTTTGGAGGTTGGAAGTTGGGAATTGGAAGTTGACAACCTATGTATGCCTGACTACGACAAGTACCTCTCGCCCATCGGCCGTCAGCTGCATGAATCCGCGATTCGACGGATGGGCACGGTCGTCGCACGGGCGACGGACCTGGTCTCGTTTGCGCCCGGCTATCCTGACGCGACGCTGTTTCCGTGGGACGAGCTCCGCGACATTACGGCGTCGCTGCTGACCGGTGCCGACGGCAGCACTCTCCAGTACGGACCGACCCGCGGATACCAGCCGCTCCTCGAGGCGCTCGTCGGCGTTCTCGACGAGCGCGATATTCACGCTCCCGTCGACGCATTGATCATCACCAGCGGCTCGCAGCAGGGACTCGATCTCGCTGCGCGCGTCCTGGTGAGTCCGGGCGAGGTGGTGCTGGTGGAGTTGCCGACCTTCACCGGCGGCATCGCCGCGTTCAAGAACGCGCAGGCGGAGCTCGTTGGCGTGAAGCAGCAGCCGGACGGCATGGATCTCGACGATCTCGACGCGGTCTGGCAACGTCAGCATCGCGCAGGCAAGACGGTCAAGCTGCTCTACATCATTCCGAACTTTCAGAACCCGACCGGCATGCTCCTGTCGCTCGACAAGCGGCGGCAGCTGCTCGAGTGGGCGGAACGGCGCGACGTCCTCATCGTCGAAGACGATCCCTACGGTTCGCTGTACTTCGACGATGTCGCGACAGCGGCGGAGACGCGACCCTTGCGTGCCGATGACGTCAACGGCCGAGTGTTGTACCTGAGCACGTTCTCGAAGACGCTCGCGCCCGGATTTCGTGTGGGCTGGATGGTCGCTCCTGCTGCGCTGATCGAGCGGTTCGACACAGCCAAGCAGTCGACCGACCTGACGTCCGGCATCCTCGATCAGCGCATCGTCTACGAGGCCGTGCGGCGCGGGGTGGTGGATCGCCTCGCGCCGAAGCTGCGCGCGCTGTATCGACACAAACGTGAGGTGATGGAGCGGGCGCTTCGAGCGACGCTGGCCGGTCGCCTGACGTGGGCATCGCCGAAAGGCGGATTCTTCGTCTGGGCCACTTTGCCGCCGGGACAGACCGATACCGGACTCCTCGATCGCTCTCTCGCGCAGGGCCTCGTTTTCGTGATCGGCAGCGCCTTTTTCGTCGACGGTAGCGGCCATAACACGATCCGTCTGTCCTTCTCGGCACCCTCACCGGACCGGATCGTGGACGGCGTCAATCGCCTCGCGGCAGCGTTAAGCGCAATGCCGGTGCATCACTTGTAACGACGACACCCAGAACGAACCAGAATTCCTCTGTGTCTCGGTGGTTCGTAGGCTGCGGTTTCATTTTGTGTTTTGAATTGCTTCCGGCAACCGTTCGCGCGTGACAGGTTTGCCAGGTATCGGAGACAACGCACCGGGCGGGGCTTCGCTGTAGGCAACCGACTGCGGGCGGAGTGCGACAATCCGGCCGTCGCGCATCACGATCACGGCCGCGACTTCAAAGGCGTGGAAGTCTGGATCGATGAGCGGTTCTCCGGCGAGCGCCGCCGGGGCGGAATACATGCCACCCGGCGCGCCGGTCTTCGGGTCGAAGGTCGAGAGCGTCGGATCGAGACCGACGATGAGCACGTCGTCGCGAACGATCCGGGGAGGAAGGACAGGACGCGTGGGTGTCGGCTTCTTCCAGCGCTGATTCCCATTGCCGCGATTGAGCGCCCGCAGGATGTTGTCGAGCGACGCTGCGAACACGAGGTCGCGATCGGCGGCCGCACCGATGACATCGCCGCCCGAACGCCAGAACCACGCGAGCTTGCCGCTCTTCGCGTCAAGTGCGTACAGACGATTGTCTGTCGATCCGACAAACACGCGCTCCCGTGCAACAGCGGGTGGGCTCAGCACCGCCGGCAGCATCTGCTGCCACAACACTCGCCCTTCGTCGGGTGCGAGCGCGACGACCTGGCCTTCGGACCCGGTCACGTAGATCGCCGAGTCGACGGCCAGCGCGCGCGTTCCCGATGCCCCTGTCGGCGTCTTCCACAGTTGTGTTCCGTCGCTGCGCCTGAATGCAGCGACGTCATCAGGCTCGATCATCACGATGACGACTCCGCCCGATGCCGCAAGCGGCGCAACGGCGGCGTGCTCGAGAGGACTCCGCCATTTCGTATCGCCGGTCGATGCGTCAAGTGCATGCAGCTCGTCGCTCGCCGCGACGTACACCGTGTCGCCGTCGGTGACGGGCGGCCACGCGCTCTCGATGTCCCGCATCCAGATCACCGTTCCCGTCTTGCGGTCGAGGGCGACGATGCGCTCCGTTGAGAGGGGGATGTACACGCGCTGCCGGTCCATCGCACCGCCAGCCGATGGCGGAGCAGGGAGCGTCAGAGACCAGACGGCGTCTGCAGGAAGCAGCGGAACGGGCGGAGGCGGGACCTTGCTGCGGCGGCTAATAGACGGAGCCGGCCGCCCATTCTGACCTCCGCGGGCATGATCAGGGCAGCTGCCCGAACATACGAGAAATAGCGCCGTGACCAGGAGAGGTCCGCAAGATGTTGTGGAAGATGCGCGCGCGAAGAGCGACACCCGACCTATAATAGCGTCTCCCGCCGTGCATCAAACCATTCTCGTTCTCGACTTCGGATCGCAATACACACAGCTCATCGCCCGTCGTCTCCGGGAGCTGTCGATCTACTCGGAAATCTTGCCCTTCGATACACCGATCGACGTGATCGCGGCAAAGAACGCTGTAGGGATCATCCTCTCCGGGGGACCAAGCAGCGTGTCCGATCCGGATGCGCCGGCGTGCGACGCTCGGCTCTTCGACCTGGGCACACCGGTTCTGGGCATCTGTTACGGGATGCAGCTGATGACGGCGGCGCTCGGTGGTGAAGTTCGACGGTCCGGACATCGGGAGTTTGGTCACGCGCTCGTGCGCGTGGGATCCGATCAAGCGAGCGCGCGGGGAGGAAGTCGAGCGAGCGTCGCCGTTGCGCCGGCGCTCTTTTCGGATATTCCCGGCGAGCTGCGCGTGTGGGCGAGTCATGGCGACGATGTCGCCGCGGTGCCGCCGGGTTTCGAGATCGCGGCAACGGGCGCCACGGCACCGATCGCGGCAATGCAGGCGCCGGAGCGGCACTTATACGCATTGCTGTTTCATCCCGAGGTCGCACATACGGAACACGGCCTCGAGATTCTGCGGAACTTCGCCTATCGCGTCTGTGGCTGCACGGGCGACTGGACGATCGCGTCGTTCATCGAGGAAGCCACCGAACGAATTCGACAGCAGGTCGGCAGCGGGAAAGTCGTGTGCGGCTTGTCCGGCGGCGTCGATTCAACCGTTGCCGCGCTGTTGATTCATCGAGCGATTGGCGATCGGCTCACGTGCATCTTTGTCGACAACGGTCTGCTGCGCTACGACGAGGCCAATCAGATCCGGAGACGATTCACCGATAAACTGCACCTGCCGCTCGACTTCGTCGACGCGTCCGATCTCTTTCTCACGCGATTGGCTCGCGTCACCGATCCGGAACAGAAGCGAAAGATCATCGGCGCGACGTTCATCGACGTGTTCGAGCGCCGCGCCGCCGAACTTGGCGGGTTCGACTTTCTCGGGCAGGGCACGCTCTACCCGGACGTCATCGAATCGGCTTCGGTGCACGGCCCCGCCGTCGTCATCAAGAGCCATCACAACGTGGGCGGTCTGCCGGAGCGCATGAAATTCAGACTGGTCGAACCGCTGCGCGATCTGTTCAAGGACGAAGTGCGGCGGGTGGGAGCCGACCTGGGGCTCGAGCGGGAGTTCGTGGTGCGCCAGCCATTCCCCGGTCCCGGTCTTGCCGTGCGCGTCATCGGGGAGGTGACGACGGAGCGGCTCGAGCTGCTCCGTCTGGCGGACAAGATCGTCGCGGAGGAGATTCGCCGAACCGGCTGGTACGAGCGTCTGTGGCAAAGCTTCGCGGTGCTGCTGCCGGTTCAGAGCGTGGGGGTGATGGGCGACGCGCGGACCTACGAGTACACGATTGCGATTCGCGCGGTCGAGAGTCTCGACGGCATGACCGCCGACTGGGCACGCCTGCCGCACGACCTCCTCGCTTCGATCTCTTCGCGCATCGTCAATGAGGTTCGTGGGATCAATCGCGTGGTGTACGACATCAGCTCGAAGCCGCCTTCTACAATCGAGTGGGAATGAGCAGTTCCATGTTCCAGGTTTCCGGTTCCCAGTTCCCGGGGTTCCTGGTTCCGGGTTCCGGTGTTTCACGGTTCCTGGTTCCAGGTTCTGATGGTCTGCGCGCACTTCGAACATTGAACTCCGAACCCACGGAACAGGAACAACGAACCACGCGAACTTGGAACCGGGAACCGGGAACCTGGAACTGATAGATGGCTCCAGAATTCGTCCACCTCCACCTCCACACCGAGTTCTCCCTTCTCGATGGCGCCTGCCGCATCGACGAACTGCTGGACGAAGCGGTCAAGCTGAAAATGCCGGCGCTGGCGGTGACCGAGCACGGGAACATGTTCTCGTCGGTGGTGTTCCACGATCACGCGCGCGATCGCGGCCTCAAGCCGATTCTCGGTTGCGAGGTGTACGTGGCGCAGGGGAGCCGCTTCGACAAGAACGGTCCGCAGACGGAAACAAACCATCTCGTTCTGCTCGCGGAAACGTACGAGGGCTGGAAGAATCTCATCAAGCTGTCGTCAGCCGGCTACACCGAAGGGTTCTACTACCGGCCGCGGATCGACAAGGAACTTCTCGCGCAGTACTCGAAAGGCCTGATCGGTCTCAGCAGCTGCCTCAAAGGTGAAGTCGCCAGTGCGTTGAAGGTGGAGCAGGCGAAGCAGGCACTCGAAGCCGCTGCCCGGTTGCGCGACATTCTCGGCCCGGGCAACTTCTTCCTCGAGATGCAATATCAGGGGATCGAGGAGCAGAAGGTCGTCAATCGCGGCCTGCTCCCGCTTGCTGGCGAGCTGAACCTGCCGCTGGTCGCGACCAATGACGTGCACTACCTGCGTCAGGGCGACTATCAGCCGCACGACATCCTGCTGTGCATCGGCACCGGCAAAACGGTCAACGACGCGCAGCGCCTCCGTTATACGGGCGATCAGTTCTTTCTCAAGACGGCGGAGCAGATGGCCGCCGTCTTCAGCGGGCATGAAGATGCGCTGCAGAACACGCTGCTGATTGCTGAACGCTGCAACGTCACCATCCCGAGGGGGACCAATCACCTGCCGACGTTCGGCGTGCCCGATGGCCTGACGATCGAGCAGTATTTCGAACAGGTCGCGCGTGAGGGATTCGCGCAGCGGCTGGCGCGAGTCCGCGGGCTGCACGCCGCCGGCCAGCTCCGTCACACCGCGGACGAATACCAGCGTCGTCTCGAGTACGAGATCGAGATGATCAAGCAGATGGGGTACGCGGGCTACTTCCTCATCGTCTGGGATTTCATTCGCTACGCTCGCGAGCATCACATTCCAGTCGGACCTGGCCGCGGGTCGGCGGCGGGATCGGTCGTCGCCTGGTCGATGCGTATCACCGACGTCGACCCGATGGAGTTCGAGCTGATTTTCGAGCGGTTCCTCAACCCGGAACGCGTGTCGATGCCCGACATCGACGTCGACTTCTGCGAGCGGCGGCGCGGCGAGGTGATCGAGTACGTCACGCGCAAATACGGCCGCGAGAACGTCGCGCAGATCATCACCTTCGGAACGATGAAGGCCAAGGCTGTCGTGCGCGATGTGGGTCGCGCGCTCGATATGCCGTACGCCGACGTCAACAACATCGCCAAGCAGATTCCGGCGGCGCTCGACATGACGCTCGACAAGGCGCTGGCGGAAAACCCGATCCTCAAGGACATGGCGGCCAAGGACCCGAAGGTCAAGGAAGTAATCGACATCGGGCGTCGCCTGGAAGGCATGTCACGGCATGCGTCGGTGCACGCCGCGGGTGTCGTCATCGCGCCGGGCCCGATCATCGATTACGCGCCGCTCTACAAAGGGGCCCGGGACGAGATCGTCACGCAATGGAACATGAAGGAGGTCGACCGGGTCGGCCTCTTGAAGATGGACTTTCTCGGGCTGAGCACGCTCACCCTCATCGACGATGCCCTGAAAGAAATCAAGCGCACTGAAGGGCTCGATCTCGACATCGATCGTGTTGGACTGGACGACCCGAAGACCTATCGGATCTTTGCGGAGGGCGCGACCTACGGGATCTTCCAGTTCGAGAGCTCGGGGATGCGCGACCTGCTGCGGCGAGCCAGGCCCGATCGCTTCGATGACTTGATCGTCTTGAACGCGCTGTATCGTCCGGGCCCGCTGAAGAGCGGCATGGTGGACGACTGGGTGGCGCGCAAACAGGGCAGGACCGAGGTCAAATACGAGCTCAATCAGCTCGAGCCGATCCTGTCGGACACCTACGGCGTCATTGCCTATCAGGAACAGGTGATGCGCATTGCGCAAGGGCTGGCGGGCTTCACGCTAGGACAGGCCGACGTCCTGCGCAAGGCGATGGGCAAGAAGGATCCCAAGGTCATGGCCAAGCAGCGCGAGACGTTTGTCGCGGGAGCAGCGGCCAAGGGAATCAGCGAGAAGAAGGCGACCAAGATCTTCGATCTGATGGAGTACTTCGCGGGCTACGGCTTCCCGAAGGCACATTCCACCGCCTATGCGCTGCTCGCGTATCAGACCGCCTATCTGAAGGCGAATTACCCCTCCCACTTTACGGCCGCGCTGCTGACCATCGAGGCGCAGAACACCGACAAGCTTGCCATGTACCTGGCCGAAGCGCGCGATCGAGGCGTGACGGTCCTGTCGCCGGACGTCAATGTGAGCCAGCTCGGGTTTTCCGTCGAGAAGCGTGCGGATGGCTCGCGCCCCGTACGGTTCGGCCTCACCGCGATCAAAGGGCTCGGCGACGGGGCGATTCAGGCGATCCTGGCGGTGCGCGACGAGCTTGGCGGACGTATCCCCTCGCTGCACGCGCTGTGCGAGAAGCTCGATATGCGGCTGGCGAACAAGCGCGTGTTCGAGGCGCTGGTGAAATCCGGGGCGTGCGATTCGTTGTCCCCGCAGGGGGCGCGGACCACGCCGCCCCCGGTGTCAGGTCCGCGTCTCGACGGCGAGGCTGACAAGGCTCGCCCTTCGGCAACCCTCGCCAAAATCCGGGCGCAGCTCTTCGCCGCCATCGACAGCGCCTGCGAGCACGGCAGCCGCATGCAGCGCAACAACGACGTGGGTCAGGTCGATCTGTTCGGCGGCGGCGACGAGGGGGCGGTCAGCGCGGTGACGGTGCCCTTGCCCGATGTGCCTGCATGGTCAGAGATCGATCAGCTCAATTACGAGAAGGAGTCGCTCGGTCTCTATTGGAGCGGTCATCCGGTCGATCGCTACGCGGATGCGCTGCGGCGATACGGCGCAAAGACGACAGGAGATTTGATCGTGCGGCGCGAGCCAGCAGAGGCGGACGAGGATGCTGATGCTGGTGATGCAGCGGAATCGCAACCAGGAGCCCATGGCTCGCCGACGCCAGCGGCGCACGCAGCCAACGGGGCTGCGGCTCGCCTCGCCGAAGACATCTCGATCGGTGGTATCGTCTCCGGGCTTCGGCCGCTCAAGACCCGTAAAGGCGACCGCATGTGCGTGTTCATGCTCGACGACGCGCACGGCAGTATCGAGGTCGTGGTCTTCCCGGACGCGTTCAAGCAGCACGGCCACGTGGTGGACAACGGTCGCATGGTGCTGGTTGCCGGACGGTTCGAGCGCGATGACGAATCAGCGCGCATCCTCGCCACCGAGATTCAGCCGCTGGAGATCGTCCGCGAGCGGCTGGCGAAGGCGGTCGCCATTCGTGTGTCGACGCCGCCGCACGACCGGGCGACGTTCGAAAAGCTGTGGGAGGTCTTCGCGCACCACAAGGGGGATCGACCGGTAGCCTTCGATATCGAGCTCAACGGATCGCCACGACTGCGCGTGAAGGTCGATGTCAACGCGCAGATCCGCGTTCGTCCCTCGGAGCAGCTGGTGTCGGAGGTCGAAAAGATCTGCGGGGCTGGATCGGTGAGTTTGAGATGAACAGTGTTAAATCCCAAAACCCAAATCCCAAACCCCAAATCCCAAAAACCCAAATCCCAACGACGCGCCCGAGCGACCTCGGCTTGTGGTTTGGGATTTGGGATTTGGGACTTGGGGATTTCCGGAGTGACCTCCTCTGTCCATGCCGCCTGACACACTGGAGTTCGAAGAGCCGATTGCGGTGCTGCTGAAGGAGATCGAGGCACTCTCGATGCTCCCGCAGACGCCGGAGCGGATGCGCTCGATCGAAAGCCTGCGCATGCGCGTGGAGTCGATCCGCGGCGAGATCTATCAGCACCTGACGCCCTGGCAGCGTGTGCTGGTGGCAAGGCATCCCAATCGGCCGACCGTGCTCGATTACGTGACCCGTCTGTTTACCGAGTTTACCGAGATCAGCGGCGATCGCCGCTTCGCCGACGATCACGCGATCGTCGCCGGGATGGCGCTCTACAAGGGCGCGCCTGTGCTCATCGTCGGTCACCACAAGGGCAGTGGAGACACGAAGCAGAAGATCTACCGCAACTTTGGCTACGCCAAGCCTGAGGGATACCGGAAGGCGCTCCGCGCAATGCAGCTCGCCGCGAAATTCGCCAGGCCGGTGATTGCCTTTATCGATACGCCGGCTGCATATCCAGGCATCGAGTCGGAAGAACGAGGCATCTCCGAAGCGATTGCTTACAACCTGCGCGAGATGGCGGCGCTCGATACGCCGATCATCGTTGTCGTCCACGGTGAGGGGGGCAGCGGCGGCGCGCTCGGCCTCGCCGTCGGCGACACGGTGTTGATGCACGAGTTTGCGATCTACAGCGTCATCCCTCCCGAAGGATGTGCCGCCATCTTGTGGCGTGACGCAAATCGCAAGATCGAAGCCGCGGCGGCGCTGCGACTGACGGCGCCCGATCTCATGCAGTTCGGCCTGATCGACGAGATCGTGCCGGAGCCGACCGGTGGCGCGCATACCAACCAGGCGCTGGCGGCTTCGCTGCTCGATGAAGCGCTCGACCGCGCGCTGGCGGCGGTGACGGCGATGGATTTCCGGACACGTCTCGACGCGCGGTACGAGAAGTGGCGCGCGATGGGAAACGTCGGGCTCGCTGAATCATGACGATCGCGCCTTCGTACTTCCGGGTTCGATGAAAGCCCCTCTCATCTGGCAGTCGCTGCCGTGTGACGAAGCCGCCGTTGCGCGGCTTGCGGCGGAACTGCAGGTCTCGCCGGTGGCGGCGCGCCTGTTGTGCATCCGCGGCCTGGACGATTCGGCGCGCGCACAACGGTTCCTCGCTCCCTCGCTCGCCGATCTGCACGATCCGTTGGCGCTGGCGGACATGGCGCCGGCGGTGGAGCGCATCCTCGGCGCGATTGCGCGCAAAGAGCGGATCGCGATTCACGGCGACTACGACGTGGACGGCGTGACGTCAACGGTCATACTGCGGCGCGCGTTGGAGCTGCTCGGCGCGGATGTCATGCATTTCATCCCGGAACGGATCCGCGACGGCTACGGGCTGCAGCCGGCATCGCTCGATCGCCTGCATGCGGCGGGCGTTGCTCTGGTGATCTCCGTCGACTGCGGGATCCGCGGCGTTGAAGCGGCGCGACACGCGCGGGCACTTGGCTTGGATCTCATCATCACCGACCATCACGAGCCCGACACCAACCTGCCAGCGGCGCTCGCCGTGATCAATCCCAAACGCCACGACTGCACCTACCCGGATAAGAACCTCGCCGGCGTTGGCGTGGCGCTGAAGCTGGTGCAGGCGCTCTGTGCACGTTCGAACAAGGGCAACTGGCTGCCGGCGTTCATCAAGGTTGCGGCGATCGGCACGTTGGCCGACGTGGTGCCGCTCGTCGGCGAAAACCGCATCATCGCCAAGCTCGGACTGGAGATGCTCTCCAAGGGACCGCACAAGATCGGCTTACGCGCGCTGCTCGACGTGTGCGGACTCACCGGGAAGGACATCGACAGCTATCACATCGGCTTCGTGCTCGCGCCACGGGTCAACGCCGCCGGCCGCATGAGCACCCCGGACATCGCGGCGCGTCTGCTGCTGGCCTCCGATGAAGCGATGAGCGCGGAAGCGCGCGAGCTTGCCGAACAGCTCAATAGTGAAAACCTGCGGCGTCAACAGGAGGAGGCGGAGATCGTCGCGCAGGCGCGCAAGGCCGTCGAGACCGATCTCGAAATCGGCTCGCGCACGGTCATCGTCGTTGCCGGCGAGGGCTGGCATCGCGGCGTCATCGGCATCGTGGCCTCGAAGCTGGTGGACGCGTTCCATCGACCGGCGATCGTGTTGTCCACCGACGGCGAGGTTGCGCATGGATCCTGCCGCAGCATCCCTTCGTTCAACATGTTGGCGGCACTGGAATCGTCCGCTGACGCGTTGGTCAAATTCGGCGGACACAAGCAGGCGGCCGGGCTGACGATGGAGACGGCGCGCATTCGAGAGCTGCGCGCGCGCGTCAACGACTTCGCCGACCGGTGTCTGCAGCCCGACGACCTGCGACCGCGTCTGTGGATCGACGGCTCCTTGACGTTCAAGTCGATCAGCGCACAGGTCGCTTCGGAGCTGGGCGCGCTGGCCCCGTTCGGTGCCGGCAACCCGTGTCCGCTGTTTCGGACCAGCCGCGTTGAAATCATCGACGGCCCTCGCCGCGTCAGGGATCGCCACCTGAAAATGGCGTTCAAGCAGGATGGCCGCGTGCTGCGCGGCATCGCCTGGCGCGCAATCGAACGTGAAACGTTCGTCGCCGAGCACCGTGCCGCCATCGACCTCGCGTTCTCGCTCGAGCAGGACGCCTGGAACGGCGAGCGGTATCTGCAGCTGTCTGTCGCCGATTTTCGCGCGCCCGAAAGCTGAAGCCTGTCAACGCCCAACGCCCAACCCGTTGACGAAGCCCCAACTGCCAAGGTATTTCCGCCTTGTTGGGAGTTGAGAGTTGGTTTCAGCGCAAGCGGGTTGGGAGTTGTTATTCTGGTACCCAGCGCATGAGATGGCAGAAACGCGCACGACTTGCCGTGGCGGTCTTCGGGATCGTCTGTGCCGGCGTCGTGTATTCGGCCATCGGCGAACGGCGCGCGCAGGCACCAGCGCCCATCCTGCAGCGCCTCGATCCCAAGGCCATTCTCGAGAGCACCGCCGGTCTGCTCAAGCAGGTGCGTGGTGACAAAGAAGACTACGAGATCACCTTCGATCGTCAGCTCACCTACCAGGGCGGACGCACAAAGCTGCTCGGCGTGCGTCTTGTCGTCAAGCACAAGGACGGCCGTGATTTCGTGGTCACGGCGAAGGAGGCCGCGGCCGGCGAGAACCAGCGCGTCCTGCAGATGACCGGCGACGTGAAGCTGGTCGCCAGCGACGGCTTCGAGCTGGTGACCACCGCCGCGACCTACAACCAGGACGACGGCGTCGTGCGCGCCGATGCGGTCGTGTCGTTCAAGAAGGAGCGGATGAACGGCTACGGCACCGGGATCACCTACAACCAGAAGAGCGACGTGCTGAAGATCGACAAGGAAGCTCATGTCGAGATGCACGATGCCGATAACAACGTCACGCTGGACTTCGACGCCGATTCCGGCGCCCTAGACCGCGTCGCCGACCTGCTGACGCTCGACGGCAGCATCAACCTCCTGCGCGAAGGACAGCGGATGGAGGCGGATCACGCCGTCGCTCACATGGACGCCGAGGATCAGTACATCACGCTGCTCGAGCTGCGCGGCAACGCCCGCGTGGAGGGCACAGGCGGCAGTCTCGATGCGATGAGTGCGCGCGACATCGACATGCATTACGCCGATACCGGCAAGGTGCTGGAGCGCGTCGTGTTGACCGGCATGGCGGCGATTGCCTTGGCGGCGCAGAACGGCGCGGCCGGCCGCAGCATCACCGGCGAGTCGGTGGAACTGACGCTGGCAGCCGACGGATCGCTGCTTCGCACAACCGCGCGGCAGAACGTCCGCCTCGTGCTGCCGGCCAGCGAAGGCCGTCCTGCACGAAGCATCCAGGCCAATGCTCTCGACGCGACGGGCGAGCAGGGCAAGGGACTCACCAGCGCGCGCTTCACCGATCACGTCGAGTTTCGCGAGCAGCGCGACACGCCGAACGCGATGCGCGTCGCACGCTCCCAGATGCTGCAACTGGCGTTAACCGACGACGCAGTCGGCGAGGCGGTGTTCACCGGCAATGCCACGTTCGAGGAACAGCAGCTGAGAGCTGCCGCCGCCGAAATGCATTACGAGCCGGAGGCCGGTGCGCTGCGATTGTCTGGCAGTGATGCCGCCGGCGGTCCTTGTGTCGCGGACGATCAAATCGGCATCACCGCACAATCGATTTCGGTCGTCGTCGATAGCCGAAAGATGACGGCGATGGGCGGGGTGAAGACAGCGCTGCGCCCGGCAACGAAGATCTGCGGCCGCGAGCCGGCCAAGACCGGCGCGCGCGCCGAATCGTCGAAGCTGCCTGGGCTGCTCAAGCAGGATCAACCCGCGAACGTCAACGCCGGCGCGCTTGAATACGACGGCATGGCTGGACGCGCGACGTATCGCGGAGACGCCACACTATGGCAGGGTGAGACGTCGGTTCGCGCCGATACCATCGCGCTCGATCAGCAGAAAGGCGATTTGGCGGCCACCGGTGCGGCGCGAGCGGCGCTGGCGCTCGACACCGGCACCTCGATCGGTCGCGCGCAGGAGATTCGCTACGAGGATGCGCGCCATCTGGTCACGTATTCACCGACGACCGTTGCTCCAGGGGCGCGAGGCACATCGCCAGCGGCGCCGGTGTCTGCTGCCGCGCAACCGCAATTGAGTGGACCGCAGGGTGAGCTGCGAGCGGATCGCATCGAGGTGTTTCTCGCGGAAGGTGGCGGCGGTCTCGATCGACTCGAGGCGTACACCAACGTCACGATGCAGATCGATCCGGGAACCGCGACTCGTCGAACCGCCACGGGCGGACGTCTGACTTATCGTGCAACGAGCGAGCAGTACGACGTCGCCGGCACTGCGGCCGCGCCGGTCAAGGTCATCGAATCGTGTCGTGAACTTACCGGCAAGACGTTGACCTTCTACAAATCGACCGATAGGATCATCGTCGACGGCAACGAAGAGATCCGCACCGAGACGAAGAGCGGCGGGCCATGTTCGTCAACGGCGTCGCCGCGTCCCGCCCGTCCCTGATGTCCCCGTCGACACTACGGACCCAGGAGCTCACCAAATCGTATGGTGGACGTACCGTGGTGCGGGGCGTCAGCATCGAGGTGGCGTCGGGCGAAATCGTCGGCTTGCTCGGACCCAATGGCGCCGGCAAGACCACCACGTTCTACATGACGGTGGGATTGACGGTGCCCGACTCGGGACGCGTGATCCTCAACGGAGAGGACGTCACCGACGACCCGATGTACGTGCGGGCGCGCAAGGGGATTGGTTATCTGCCGCAGGAGCCCTCGATCTTTCGCGGGCTGACGGTGGAGCAGAACATTCTTGCGATCCTCGAGGCGTCGGAAGGGGATCGCCAGGCGCGACCGCACCGGCTGCAGGAGCTGCTCGCGGAGTTGAATCTCACGCCGCTGGCGAAGGCGCCGGCCTATACGCTCTCCGGCGGTGAGCGACGACGCGCGGAGATTACCAGAGCATTGGTAATTTCTCCGCGGTTCATTCTTCTCGACGAGCCGTTTGCAGGCATCGACCCGATCGCGGTGACGGATATCCAGAAGATCATCTTTCACCTGAAGGAGCGTGGCATCGGCGTGCTCATTACGGACCATAACGTCCGGGAGACGCTGCGCATTACCGACCGGGCATACATCGTGCACGATGGCGTTATTTTCCGCAGCGGCACGCCCGGATCACTCGCGGCCGACGAGGACGTGCGCCGGATTTATCTGGGGACCGACTTCCGGCTGGATTAAGATGGTTTTTCGCCGCGGAGGGGCGAAGCTGAACGACTGACGCGTTATGGCGATCTCGCAGAAGCTGCACACGAAGCTCGTCCAAAAGCTGATCCTGACGCCATCGCTGCAGCAGGCGATCAAGCTCCTGCCGATGTCCACGCTCGAGTTGTCGGAGTTGCTCAACCAGGAAATGGTCGAGAATCCGATGCTCGAAGAAGTGCCCACCGAGGAGCTGCAGCCGGTCGAAGCCGCCCAAGAGAAGCAGGAAGAGAAGCCCCCCGACAAAGAGAAGACCGACACCTGGGATGACCAGGACTACGAGTACTTTTTCGGCGACTACCTGGACGATGGCTATCGTCCGCGAACCCCGACGGAGGTCAAAGAGCTGCCGCCGATCGAGAACACGTTGTCCTCGACGGCGTCGCTCTCGGATCATCTGCTGTGGCAGCTGTCGATGCAGACCGACGATCCGGGCCTGCGCGAGATCGGCGAAGCGATCATCGGCAACCTCGATGACGACGGCTACCTCGTTGCCACCGTCGAGGAGCTCGCGGCGATGGGGCCGTGGTCAACCGAACAGGTCGAGCGCGCGCTCGCTCTGGTCCAGAGCTTCGATCCGATCGGCGTCGCCGCACGCGATTTGCAAGAGTGCCTGTTGCTGCAGCTTCGTCATCTCGGCATGGCGGGCTCGCCGGCCGAGCGGATCGTGACCGATCACATGCGGCTGCTGCAGAACCATCAGGTGCCGGAGCTTGCGCGCAAGCTTGGGATGTCGATCGACGATCTGAAGCAGCACATCGAGCTGATTCGTCATCTCGATCCCAAACCCGGCAGCCGCCACAACCCGTCGCAGTCGCAGTACGTCATTCCCGACGTCTACGTCGTGAAAGTCGAAGATCAATACGTGGCGGTACTCAACGAGGAGGGACTGCCGCAACTGCGGATCAGTCCCGTATATCGCCGGCTGCTGGACAAGGGCGCGGACAACAGCGATGAGACGCGCGCCTACGTCAAGGACAAGTTCCGCTCGGCGCTGTGGTTGATCAAATCGGTCGAGCAGCGACAGAAGACGATTCACAAGGTGGCGACGAGCATCATCAATTTCCAGCGCGACTTCCTCGATCACGGCATCGAGTATCTGCGCCCGCTCGTGCTGCGCGATGTCGCCAACGACATCGGCATGCACGAGTCGACCGTCAGCCGGGTCGTCACCAACAAGTACATGCACACGCCCCAAGGCGTGTTCGAGATGAAGTACTTCTTTCACAGCGGCATCGCCAGCTCCTATGGCGAGGCGGTGTCGTCGGTCACCATCAAGCAGCGGATCCGCAAAATCATCGAGCAGGAAGATCCACGCAAGCCGCTCAGCGACTCGAAGATCGTGAGTATCCTGCAGCGCGAAGGACTGGAGCTGGCGCGCCGCACCATCGCGAAGTATCGCGAAGAGCTCAAGATCCCAACGTCTAACCAGCGCAAGGTTCTTTATTAGGGCGGACATGCGCCTCGAACTTACCGGACGACACGTGAACATCACGCCGGCTGTACGGACGATGGTCGAAGACAGCCTGGCGCACACGCTGCGCATGCTCAACGACAGCGCGCTGTCGGCGCAGGTCGTGCTGACCAAGGAGAAGGCGCGGCATCACGCCGATGTGACGGTACACGCGCGTGGCGAGCACTTTCTGCATGGCGAAGCGACCGGCCGCGACGTGGCGACGGCGCTCGGCGCGGCGATCGACAAAGTCGATCAGCAGGCGCGAAAGCTGAAAGGAAAGTGGGCGGAACGCAAGCGGCGCGGCATTTCGGCCGCCAAGGCCGGATCGGCGGCGCCGCGGCCCGAACGTGGTGGCCGCGGCTTCACCGCTGAGCGTCGACCCGAGCGCGCCGCAGCCCGCAGTCGAGACACAGGCGCAGCGGCACGCATCATCCGCATGCGGCGGTATGCGGTCAAGCCGATGACCGTCGAGGACGCCGCCGCGGAGATCGGCGACGGCCGCGATGCGGTGATCGTGTTTCGCAATTCGGCGAGTGATATGGTGACGGTATTGTTCCGCAGGCCTGACGGGAACCTCGGACTCGTCGAGCCCGAGGTGTGATTCGGAAGCCTGGAACTTTCATCCCGCATCCACGAAGCGGGTCACCGGGAACGAGGAACAGCGGGAACTAGGAACCGGGAGCGCGGAACTCGGAACACCATGTCGTCCGCCGCTGTCACCGTCGCCGGTCTGCTGAACGGCAGGCCTGACGCTGTCGGTCTGCCGCTTGAAGTCCTGAGCGGCGCCGGCGGCCTCGAGCGTTCCATCACCAGCCCTCACATTCAGAAGACCGGCCTGGCGCTCGCCGGCTTCCACGAATACTTGCAGCCGGCGCGTGTGTTCGTGTTCGGCGAAAGCGAGGTCCGCTATCTCGAGAGGCTCGATCGCGAAACCCGGATGAACGTCCTCGCCGCGGCGTTCAGCCATGACATCCCGTGCGTCTTAATAACAGGAGGGTGGAACCCTCCCGTCGAGCTGCTGGATGCCTCGGAGCGGTATCACGTGCCGTTGCTGCGGACGTCGGTCGCGACGCCGCTGGCCATCGCCAAGATCAGCACGCTGCTCGACGACGCGCTCGCGGTGCGCGAGGTCATTCATGGTGTGCTGCTCGACATTCTGGGGCTCGGGGTGTTGATCGTCGGCGAGAGCGGCATCGGCAAGAGCGAGTGCGCGCTCGATCTGATCGTCCGCGGCCATCGGCTCGTCGCCGATGATACGGTGGAGGTACGGCGGCGTGGCGAAACCGTGGTCATTGGCACCTGCCCGGAGTTGACGCGTTATCACATGGAACTGCGCGGCCTGGGCGTGATCAACGTGCGCGATCTCTTCGGCGTGGCATCGACGCGCCACTCCAAGCGTATCGAGCTGGTCGTCCAGCTCGAACGCTGGGACACGGCGCGCGAGTACGATCGCCTCGGGCTCGACGACAAGACATACGACTTGTTCGGGGTGCGCGTCCCGATGCTGCACATGCCGGTGGCGCCGGGACGCAGCCTGGCCATTCTCGTCGAAGTAGCCGCGCGCAATCAGCTGCTGCGGTCGCGCGGCCTGAATGCGGCGCGCGATCTGGCGGCGCGGCTCGATGAGCGTCTGCGCGAGGTGGAAGACGATCTCGAGAGCGACGAAGATACCGAGCGCGGGGGCGAGGTGTGACGACGACGGTAACGCGCAAGCCGGGCGCAGGCGGTCCGCGACTCCCTGCCACTCGTGGCACGCGCCGCTTCATCATCCTGACCGGGCTCTCGGGATCGGGTAAGACACACGCGATCCGAGCGTTGGAAGACCTTGGCTACTTCTGCATCGACAATCTGCCGACGCAGCTGATTCCGACGATGGCCGATCTGGCCGGCCGCGACGGAGCGGGCCTCGACAAGGTCGCCATCGTCGTCGACGTTCGTGAAGGGGGATTCCTGAGGCAGTTCCCGCGGACGTTTCGCAAGCTGCAGGCGATGCCCGGCGTGCAGCCGAAACTGATCTTTCTCGAGGCGAGCCATTCTGCGCTCGTCCGCCGCTTCAGCGAGACCCGTCGTCCACACCCGCTGGCGCCGGATCGATCCGTGACCGAAGGAATCCGCGAAGAGCGCGAAAAGCTGAATGCGATTCGTGCGATGGCCGACTTGATCCTCGACACGTCGAACCTCACGGTTCACGAACTGCGCGACATCTTCATGCGCATGTCACGCGACGAAGCGGCGCGCGCGGAGATGGTAGTCAACCTGGTGAGCTTCGGGTATAAGCATGGCGTGCCCGTGGACGCAGACCTGGTGTTCGACGTGCGCTGTCTGCCCAACCCGCACTTCGTTGAAAACCTGCGCGGCTTGACCGGCCGCGATCCGGCGGTGGTGCGCTACATGCGCCGGCATACGTCGACGCGCGACTTCATCGACCGCCTGACCTCGTTCCTGAAGTTCGCGCTGCCGCATTACGTGCAGGAGGGGAAGAGCTACCTGACGGTGGCGATTGGTTGCACCGGCGGACGCCATCGTTCGGTGATGATCGCCGAGGCACTCAAGAAGTCGTTGACGCATGTCAAGGGTGTGCGCATTCGGGTGAAACACAGGGACTCGTGATCATGACGTTCCGTGTTCCGAGTTCCATGTTCCGAGTTCCCGTGGTTCCGGTTCCTGTTCGAAGTTCTGTACTTCCATGTTCCGGGTTCCGGCAGTTCTCGTTCTGGTTCTGGTTCCGGTTCGAGGTTCCGCTTCGATCGTTCGAGGTTCGGCCGACCCGCGGCTGGGATGAACGGCGAACTCGCGAACCGAGAAAACCGAACGCCAACCCGGAACTGGAACCACCGGAACCCGGAACCGGGAACCCGGAAGCTGGAACGTCAGGGTGATAGCGCAAGTCAGGTTCGTATGATCGGCGTCGTCGTCGTTACGCATGGGCAGCTCGCGACGGAACTGGTCAACGCCGCGGAAACGATCGTGGGCGACCTGCCACGGTTTGCCGCGGTGTCGATCGGCTGGCACGAAGATACGCACGACGCGCGCCAGGAGATTGCGGAAGCGATTGCGCGCGTGCAGCAGGACCACGGCGTGTTGATCGTGACCGACATGTTCGGCGGCACGCCGTCCAATCTAGCGATGACCTTCCTCGCGCAGGACAAGGTAGAAGTGATCACCGGGGTAAACCTGCCGATGCTCATCAAGCTGGCGAGCACGACGGAGCAGGCCGACCTGCTGCAGGTGGCGCGCGAGATGCGCGAGCATGGGCGCAACGCCATCTGGGTCGCCTCCGACGTGTTGCGGGGGGCGTAGTGAAATCCCAAATCCCAAATCCCAAACCCCAAATCCCAATGACCAAAATTCCAAATTTGAACGTCAAACAGTTTGGTGGATTCGGGGTCGTCGGACTGAGCCGTTGAACTTTCGTTCGAGCGTGGGATTTGGGTTTGGGATTTGGGGTTTCGGGATTTGGGATTTACGCAGTGACGCGCCGATGTGACAACCGTCGGCGTCGATTCGCTGTGAGGGGTGACGATTAGAGATCATGACGAGCCATGCCGTCACCGTGGTCAATCAGCTCGGTTTGCACGCGCGCGCGGCGGCGCGGTTCGTTCATCTGGCGACCCGATTCGAGTCGCACATCCGCGTGGCGCGCGAATCGAAGGTGATGGACGGCAAGAGCATCATGGGCATTCTGCTGCTGGCCGCCGCGCGCGGCACGACGATCACCATCAGCGCCGACGGGCGCGATGAACAGGCGGCGGTGGAGGCGTTGGTGAGGCTGGTCGAATCGGGATTCGGTGAAGAGTCGTGGAACAGCTGAAGGGGATTGGCGTCTCCAGTGGCATCGCGGTCGGGCCGGCGCTGGTGGCGATTCAGCGGACGCAAGTCATCCGCTTTCCGATCGGTCCGGACCGCGTCGCACGCGAACTGTCGGCGCTGGAGCGGGCGCGCATCCGCTCGCGCGAGCAACTGCAGCAGATTCACCACCGCATCGCGCAGAGTCGGGGCGCCGAGCTGGCGGCAATCTTCGACGCGCAGCTGTTGATGCTCGACGATCCGATGCTCGTCGGCCGCGCCGCGACCATCGTGTGCGAGGAGCGGGTGAATGCCGAGTGGGCGGTGCAGCGCGCGCTCGACGAAGTGGCGACGGTGTTCGACGACATTCAGGATCCCTACCTCCACGAACGCAAGGGCGATCTGCACGACATCGCCGGCCGGCTGCGCCTCAATTTGCGCGGGGAGAAGGGCGGCGCGCGCGATCTGCTGCAGGATCTCGACACGCCGTGCGTGCTGATCGCCGACGAGCTCACGCCGTCGGTCGTCGCGCAGCTCGATTGGACGCGCATCCGCGGCTTTGCGACGGATGCCGGCAGCCGCACCTATCACACAGCGATCCTCGCGCGATCGCTTGGCGTGCCCGCGGTGGTCGGACTGCACGATGTCAGCGGCCGGGTGCCTCCTGGCGCCTCGGTCATCGTCGACGGTGAGAGCGGCGACGTCGTCATCGATCCCCATCCGCGCGCACGACAGGAGGCCGAGACACGGGCGCGTCTGCTGCGCGTGGCGGTGCCGGCACCGGTCGAAGGCGAAGAGCCGCTGCAGACCCGCGACGGTGTCCGCATCTCGCTGCAGGCCAACATCGAGCGATCCGATGATGTGGATGCGGCATTGGCGGCGGGTGCCGAGGGCATCGGCCTGTATCGATCCGAGTTCATGCTCGTCGGCGGGCCGCCGGACATGGCGGCGGAAGACGAGCAGTATCACGTGTATCGCCAGGTGGTCGAACGAATGGCGCCGCGCGTGGTCACCATTCGCACCTTCGACGTCGACGAACGGCAATTGGCGCGGCCGTTGGTGGACGCAGCACTCGATGCGCGCTGGTTCCCCGATCAGGAGCGCGCGGAGCGCGCCGGTCACGCCGGGCTGCGCGGCATCCGCTTCGGTCTGGCCCAGCCTGGCATCTTCAAGGTGCAGTTGCGCGCGCTGCTGCGCGCGGCGGTCCACGGACAGCTGCGGATCATGTTCCCGTTCGTGTCTTCGCTGCACGAGGTACGCACGGCCGCGGCGTTGCTGCGCGAATGCCGCGAGGAGCTGAAGACGAAAGGCATCGCCGCGCCCGACGTGCCGGTCGGAATCATGATCGAAGTGCCGTCGGCGGCGTTCACCGCGTCGATGCTCGCGCGCGAGGTGTCGTTCTTCACGATCGGCACCAACGATCTCATTCAGTACACGCTCGCCGTCGATCGCACCGACGAGCGGGTATCGAACCGCTACGAGCCGCTGCATCCGGCCGTGCTGCGTCTGCTGCGGCAGGTGCGGCGCGGAGCCATGCGTCAGGGAATCCCGGTGTCGGTCTGCGGCGAGATGGCATCCGATCCGCTGCTGCTGCGACTGCTGATTGGATGCGGTCTGACCGAGTTCAGCATGACGCCCGGAGCGATTGCGATGGCCAGGCGGGTCGTCGGTGAGACCGATGTCCGCGACATGGCGCGCATCGCCGCGCGCGTGCTCACGCTGTCGACGGTCGATGAGATCGAGACATACCTGCGGGAGGCGTTTGACAGCCACACCGGGGTCGAGGTGAAGGCGCGATGAGTTCAGAGGTGACGCGCGTCGACAAGCCCTGGGGCTACGAGCTCCACTGGGCGAAGACGGATCGCTACGTCGGCAAGGTGCTGCACATCAACGCCGGCCATGCGCTGAGTCTCCAGTACCACAAAAAGAAGGACGAGACGATCTACGTGCAGCGTGGAAAGATGCTTTTCGAGATCGGTTCACAGGATGGGCCGCTCGACAAGCGCGAGATGAATCCCGGCGATGTCGTCCACGTGACGCCATTCACCGTCCACCGCATGACGGCACTCGAAGACTGCGACATTCTGGAGGTGTCCACGCCGGAGCTGGACGACGTCGTCCGTCTCGAGGATAGATACGGGCGGAACTACAACGACAGGCCCTGACAGGTATCAGGAATCTGGAATCAGGATTGAGGGCTGATCCAGGAATCAGGCCTGATTCCAGACAGCCCCTGATTCCTGAATCCAGATTCCTGATTCCTTCAGAAGGGTATATCGTCGTCGGTGATCGGCTCCATGGGCGGCTCGTCGCCGCCGGAGGGCACGTGGGCACCGCTTCGGTCCATGCTGGCGCCACGGCCGCCACCGCCGCCTCCCAGCAACGTAATCCGGTCAGCCTTGATTTCGGTCGTGTAGCGCTTGTTGCCGTCCTTGTCGTCCCACTGCCGCGTCTGCAGCCGCCCCTCGATGTAAATCTGTTTCCCTTTGGTCAGGTACTCCTGCAGGCTCTCCGCCTGTTTGCCCCACAGCACCACGCGGTGCCACTCGGTTTTCTCCTGACGTTGATTGTTGCGATCGTTCCACACCTCGGTCGTGGCGAGGTTGAGCGTGGCCACGGCGGCACCGCCCGGCGTGTACCGCAGCTCCGCATCGCGCCCGAGGTTTCCGACGAGGATGACTTTGTTGACGCTTCCCATACATTCCCTTCCGGCCTGCTTCGCGCGTCGCGCTCCGGCGAGGCCCTACGGGCGCAGTTGCTGCGCCCGTGCCCTTGAGTGTGTTCCAGGTGAGTGACAGCTCAGGTCACATCAGGGACGTGGTTGCTGCCGTCCGAGGGCGTCGAGCCGCTGCTTCGCCAGGCGCGCACCGTCGCTGTCGGGGAACTTGTCGAGGACCAGTTGCCACGACGCGCGCGCGGCGTCGATCTGCCCGAGTTGCTGCTGCGCCTGGCCGCGTTTGTACAGCGCCAGTGGGACCTGATCGCCCATCGGGTAGTTCTGAATCACCGCATTGTACGCGGCGATCGCGTCGGCGAACTTGTTCTGCATGTACTGCGCTTCGCCGATGAAGAACTGCGCGTCGTCGGCCATCTCGGAGCGCGGGAACGTACGAAGGAATTGTTCGAAGCCGGTGATGGCGAGCGAGTATTGACCGGAGGTGTAGTCGGCGAACGCCGTCTGATACATCCGGGTCGGTGACAGACCCGCAGTCGAGGGAACCGGGTTAGCCGGCGCCGGTGCAGGCGGAACCGGCGCGTTCGGATCCGGCGGTTCGACCGGAGCCGGTGCGGTCTGTGCCTGACTGAGCGTGGTCACCGTCGTGCGGAGCGCGTCGATTTCGTCGCGAATCGTTCCGAGCCGCACACTGGTATCGTCGGTGCGCTCCCGGATCGTGCGCAGGTCGTTGCCCATCCCGTCGATCACCAGCTTCTGGTCGGCGAACCCCTTGCGCATCGCATTATTGACTTCGTCGAGGCGAGTATTGAGCGCCTTGATCGCGTCGGCGAGCTGCGCGAAGGTCAGCGCCAACTGCTGCTGCTGTTCCTGCAACATCCGCAGCTCGGCGGCCATCTGCTGGTGCTCGCGGTTCTGCGCGGCGGCAGGCGTGAGCGCCCCACCGAGCAGAAGGATCACCGCCGTTACGAAGATCTTCTGCATGGGTCCCTTCATTTCGAGGTAATCACGAAATGCGCGCGGCGGTTCTTCGACCATGCGTCCTCGGTGTGACCCGGGTCGAACGGAAATTCCTTGCCGTAGCTGACGGTGCGCAAACGGTCCGGAGAGATCCCGAGCGACACGAGGTAGGTTTTCACCGCCACCGCGCGCCGTTCGCCGAGCGCGAGATTGTATTCGGCCGTACCACGTTCATCGCAATGGCCTTCAATCGTGATCTGCCAGGACGGATATTTCTTGAGTGTCTCGGCATTTGCAGTGACCACGGCGCGGCCCGAGTCGTCGAGCTCGGCGCTGTCCAAGGGAAAGAACGCCGGCTTCAGCGGTGAATCGCGATTCAGGTCCTCGAGCGATCGATTGGCGATGCTGTCCTCCGAGAGCGGCTGCGGCGGGACCGGCAGCGACTCCTCGACTCGCGTCGGCGGCGCCGCCGGCGCCGGTGTCGCCGCCGGCGGGGTCGCGGTGGGGCGCGGTGCGGGTGCCGGCCCCGGCGTTGTCGGTTTCGCGTTCTTCGAGCAGCTCGACACCAACAGCAACACGACAAGCCCGAGTACTACGGCCAAACCTCTCTTCATCGTGGATTCCTCACTACCCGCCGTCGGTTCAGCGATTGCTGTCCGGGCACGCGATCAATTCGACCATGACGGCGTCCAGTTGTTGCCGTCGCGCGTGATCTGCCTCACGTCTCGTCCGTCCCACGTCATCGTCGCCACGTGCACGCGTCCGAAGCGTGTCGTCGTGAATGCGATATGCCGTCCGTTCGGCGAATAGGCCGGACTCTCATTGCTGCCCTCGCCAAACGTCAGCTGCCGCGTCTGTCCGCTCGCCAGGTCATAGACCTTGATGTCGAAACCGGGCCCGCTGCGCGCCGCAAACGCGATCTCGTTGCGTGGCGCCGGCGACCACGTTGGCCGGTCGGCGTACGACTCGCTGGTGGTCAGGCGCCGCAGATTCGAGCCGTCGACACTCACGATGTAGATCTGCGGCGTGCCCGATCGATCGGAGGTGAACGCGAGCTGCGTTCCGCTTGGCGACCAGGTGGGCGACGCATCACCCGCGGGATGATTTGTGATGCGGCGGATGTTCGATCCGTCGGCGTTCATCACGTAAATCTCCGGATTGCCGTCGCGATTGGACATGAAGGCGATGCGCGTTCCGTCCGGCGAGTAGACGGGAAGGAAATTGCTCCCTTGTCCCTTGGTCGGATTCTGCATGATGCCCTGATAGACGAGCGACACGAAGATGTCCGGCACGATGCGGCGATACGAGGTGTAAGCGATCGCTCGCGCGTCGGGCGACCAGACGGGCGTGATGTTCAGATTGCGTTCTGTCGTGATGCGCCGCTGATTGGCGCCGTCATAGTCGCTGATGTAGATCTCCTTGACGTCGCGATTCTTCACCGGACCGACCAGACTCTCGCGGTTGCGATCGGAGGAGAAGGCGAGCTTGGTGCGCGCGACGCCGCGCAGTGCCCGCTGCTGCTGGTGAATCTCGTCCGAGATCGTGTGCGCGTACAACCGCGGGTTGTTCGTCGTGCCGCTGTATTCCTTCGAGAACACGGACTGCCGCGTTCGAACGTTGAAGAGGCGGACCTGCACCGTCACGTTGTTGCCGGTCTTCTGCACCGAGCCGAACACAATCGCGTCGGCGCCCAACTCGCGCCAGGCCTGGAACGGAATCTGGTCAGCGGTGCGCGCGACCTTGACGGTCGCATACGTGTCGCGGGGAATCAGATAGAACTCGCGCTCGAACGCGAGGTCGGTCCACAGCACTTCGCTGACGGTTTTCGCCACGTCGGCAGCGTCGGGTGAGGCGGCCACGAGGTCGGGAACGGCGTAACGCGGCGGCGTTCCGGGATCGCCGCTGATCACCAGCTCCACTTCGGACGGCTGTTGCGGCGGCGCGGGTGCCTGCGGTGCGGGTGCCGGCGGCTGCTGACGCGCGGCGAGCGCCGCCACCGCAGTGACCGCGACGAGGAGGCCGATTCGCCAGGACAGGTTCGTGTTGTTCATCAGCGCGAGTACTTGAATTGAATGTGGACGGTAAGCGTTGGGTTTGGAAAGGCTGCCGGCAGCGGCGTGAGCTTCGCCAGCACCAGTGCGCGTTGAGCGGCATTATCGAGCGCGAAAAACCCGCTCGACCGCTCGAGTTGCGGCATCACGATCATCCCATCGCGTTCGATGGTGAACTTCATCCAGGTCGCTCCCACGACTCCCTGATTCTGATCCCAGTTGCGTTGGATGAGCGAGACCATTTGTTCGAGATATTCCGGGCAGCAGAAATTCGCGACGTCGAGCTGGACGCCGGTTCCACCACCTCCGCCGGTGCTCAGGCCGAATCCCTGACCTCTCGCTCCAGTCTCGACGCGCGTGCTGCCTTCGCGCGGTTGCTCTCCCGTTGCCAGCGTGCGCGATGCAGCGTCCTTGGGCGCCTGTTCCGGCTTCACCTGCGGTCGCGTGCGCGCGCGAGGATCGGGGATCGTCATTGCCGGACGTGTCGGTGCCGGTGGCGATGGCGCTCGACGAACCGGCTCCGGTGGCGGAGGCGCCTGCACCGTCCGTCCACCTGTCTGCGTCATTCCTCCGTCGCGCGGGCCGGGAGCGCCGCCAAGACTGATCGTCATCACTGTTCGCGGAGCTTCGCGCACGGCACGCGACGGCATCACCAGGATCGCAGCGATCAGGATGATGTGCGCGGCGACCGACCAGAGCGTCATCGCCGTCAACCGTTCCGACGGTTGCGATCGCGAGACGATGATGTCAGTCACTTCGCTCATGCCATTTTCGATCTGTGATCTGTGATTGTTGATTTCAGCGGTTGCGGCTCGGTTCGTCTCACAAATCGAAAATCACAATCGAACATTAAAGATCAACAATCAAAAATGATTTACTGCTCGCCCGGGAGTCTTGTCACGATGCCGACGTTTTCGACGCCGCCTTCCTTGAGGCGCTCGAGGACATCGATCTGATCCTGCACTGTCAACCGGTTATCAGTGCGCAGAAATGCCTGCTTGTCCGATCGCGTGAGCAGCAGTTGACGCATCCGCTCGGACAGCACTTCCACCCGTACCGATTCCTTGCCGAGAAAGACCCGATGATCGTTTCGGTACGAGAGCGGCACATCGATGAACAGCCGCTCGCTCGCGATCTCCTGCGTTCGGCTCGCCACCGGCAGCTTGACCTCGACGCCGCGCTGCAGCATCGGCGCCGCCACCATGAAGATGATGAGCAGCACGAGCATCACGTCGACCAGCGGAATGACGTTCATCTCCGACAGTGTCGGCCCGACGCGCCGTCCGCGCTGATGACGGCCGCCGGCATTGGGCGCAGAAGCGAGGACTTTAGGCATCGCCACGCATCACGTGAAATTCCGCTCCGCGATGTTGAGGAACTCGAGTGAGAAATCGTCCATCTCCGCCGAAAACTCCTTCACGCGATGCGTGAAGTGGTTGTAGAAGTAGGTTGCGGGAATCGCGGCGAAGAGTCCGGCAGCGGTGGCAATCAGTGCCTCGCTGATTCCAGGTGCGACGATGGCCAGGTTCGTTGACCCGGTGGCGCCGATTCGGCGGAACGCGATCATGATGCCGACCACCGTACCGAACAGGCCGATAAAGGGCGTGATACTCGCCGTCGTCGCGAGAAAGGTCAGTTTGCGCTCCAGTTTATTGACTTCCGCCGTTGCCGCGCGGATGAGCGATCGATCGACGGCATCCAGACTCTTGAGCATTGGACGATGCGGCGGCACGCCGGGATTGGGTCCGTTCGACATGTCCGAAGAGCTCGCTCGGAACTGCGCATTCAGCTCCGCGAAGCCGGCTTGAAAGACGCCGACCAGCGGACTGGCGGGGAGCGTCGGACAAACCGCCTGTACCTCCGAGAACTTCTGGCTGCGCCGAAAGACCTCGAGGAACGTGGCGGTCTGCCGCGACACCTTCTGAAACGTGAACGCCTTGGAAAGAATGATGCCCCAGGACGCGATGGAGAACAGGATCAGGATCGCGAAAACGACCTGGTTCAGCGGCCCGGTCTGTCGAAGGATGTCGATGACACCACTGCCGGACGCGGGTAGAGGGACAGCGCCCTCCTGCACCTGAAGTGCAAAGACGAGGCAGCCAAGCGTGTGCAACAAAGCCTCCGAAGCATAGGGGAACGCGCTGACATCGCCGAGCCTAACACGCACCAGAAATACTGTCAAACCTATGATACGATGGAAGTTCCGCCTACATGCTCCGCCTGCTCCGCATCCGCAATCTTGCGGTGATTGAGGCCGTCGAGGTCGAGTTCGAGACCGGGTTCAACGTCCTCACCGGCGAGACTGGCGCAGGCAAATCGATCCTGGTCGAGGCCGTCGGCTTGCTGCTTGGCGGTCGCGCCACGGCCGACCTCGTCCGGACCGGCGAGTCGCAGGCGTCCATCGAGGCGCTCTTCGAGGGGCTCGACGGAAGCGAGCTCGTGATTCGTCGGGACATCGGCAGTCAGGGGCGAAGTCGGTCGTTCGTGAACGGTGTGCTGGCCACGGCCACCGCGCTGCGCGACTTGTCGGACCAGCTGGTCGAGCTGCATGGTCAGCACGAACATCAGGCGTTGCTGGACCCGGCGGCCCATTTGCCCCTGCTCGACGAATATGCGCACCTCGAGCCGCTCGCCGAGCGGGTGTCCCTTGCCTGGCAACGTGTGCGAACCGCGCGCGAGCAACTCGATCGCTCGCGGATGGATCAAGGAGAAAAGAGCGCGCGCCTTGACCTGATCGCGTTTCAGCTGGGCGAGATCGAGAAGGCGGCGCCGCGCCCGTGCGAGGACGAGGAGCTCTTCGCCACCAAACAGGTGCTCGCGAATGCCGAGCGCCTGCGCCGGCTCTGCGAAGAGAGCTACGCCACCCTCTATGACAGTGATCAGGCGGTGCTCGCCGGTCTGGGTGGGGTCTGGAAGCGCGTAGGCGAGCTGGCGACAATCGATCCGCAGTTCGCGTCCTACCTGGAAGCGCGCGATGGAATCAAGTCGCAGCTCGAGGATCTGGCGTTCTTCCTTCGCGACTATGCGGCAGGTATCGATGCGTCATCGGCACGATTGCAGCAGGTCGAGGATCGCCTCGCGCTTCTGGAGCGCTTGAAGCGCAAATACGGCCCCACGCTTCAGGAGGTGCTCGACAGGGGAGCAGCGCTCGCGCGAGAACGCGAACTGTTATCGAGCGCGACCGAGCAGGCCGAGGATCTGCGGCGAGAGCTTGACGCAGCCACCGGCGCGTACCTCGGGATCGCGTGCCAGCTCTCCGATGCGCGGAAGGCAGCGGCCGTTGCGTTCGCCGCAGCACTCGAGGATGGCCTTGCGGAACTGGCGATGGCGCGCACGCGATTCGAGGTTCGCTTCAATCGAACGGAGCTGCCTCCCGAGTTGTGGGGCGAGCGCGGGATCGACCAGGCCGAATTCTTCGTCTCGCCCAACCCTGGCGAGGACCTTCGTCCGCTCGCGCGGATCGTGTCGGGTGGAGAATTGTCGCGGGTGATGCTCGCGTTGAAGACGCTGGCGGCGGGCAGTCAGATGGGCAAGACGTTGATCTTCGACGAGGTCGACGCGGGTATCGGCGGGCGAGTGGCGGACGTTGTCGGCGCGCGACTGTCGGAGTTGGGCGCCCGATTCCAGGTGCTGTGCATCACGCACCTGCCGCAGATTGCCGCGCGCGCGTCGACCCAGTTTCGGATCGAAAAGGAAGTCCGTCGCGCGCGCACGGTCACCTCGGTCGATCGGCTCGATGAGACGTCGCGGGTCGAGGAAATCGCGCGAATGATCGGCGGCGCGGTTGTGACCGATACGGTCCGGGCGAGCGCGCGCGAGATGCTCGGGTTCAGCGCCGCGAATTCGGCCACACGGAGAGACTCTCGGAGGGCCGCGCGGACCTGACACGGTCCGCCTCACGTCACACTCACCGCAGCACAAAGGACAGAAGTCCGAAACGAGCTCGGCTCGCCAACTGGCTCCAGCTCTGCGTACAAAGTCGAAGGCGAAAGCGAAAGGCGAAAGCGAAAGTCCGTGGCGAAGAAATACTTGATCGAGACGTTCGGCTGTCAAATGAACTTCCACGACTCCGAGCGGATGGCGGGTCTGCTGGAGCAGGCTGGTTATGAGCCCGCGCGCGAGGACCTGGAGGCCGACGTCATCGTCATCAACACGTGCAGCGTTCGCGAGCGTGCCGAGGAGAAGCTCTACACGCGTCTCGGGGAGCTGCGCGTGCTTCAGGAAGAAACCGGACATAAGCCGGTCGTCGCGGTTGCCGGCTGCGTCGCGCAGCAGGAAGGGCAGTCGCTGCTGAAGAACACGAACGGGCACGTCATCCACGTCGTGGTGGGCACCCAGCGTTTGAAGATGCTGCCCGTGCTCGTCGAGAAAGCTGCCGCATCGCCATTTCCGGAAGTCGATATCAACCCGTGGGACGACGTGACGTTCCCGCTTGGGGTGACGCGCCGCAGCGATCCGGTCAAGGCGTACGTCACCATCATCGAAGGCTGCAACGATCACTGCGCCTTCTGCGTGGTGCCGTATACCCGTGGGCACGAGCGAATGCGCGCCAAGGCGGACATCCTGGCGGATGTGCGGGATGCCGTCGAATCGGGCCACAAGGAGATTCAGCTCCTCGGGCAAATCGTCAATCACTATCAGGCGCCTGACGATCCGACGTGCGACTTCGCGGAGCTGCTGGCCGAGGTCAACGATATTGCCGGCGTCGAACGGATTCGATTCGCCAGTCCGCATCCACGCCACACCGGTGCGCGGCTGGTCGAGGCCGTTCGGGATCTGCCGCGTGTCTGCAAGCACATGCATCTGCCGGTGCAGTCCGGCTCGTCACGAGTGCTGAAGCTGATGCGCCGGCGGCACACGCGCGAGGAGTATCTGGATCTCATCGCGCGCATTCGTGAGACCATTCCCGGCGTGACGGTGACGACGGACATGATCGTCGGCTTCCCGGGCGAGACGGGCGAGGACTTCGAGGCGACCTTGTCGCTGACCGAGGCGGTCCAGTATCACAGCATGTTCTCGTTCAAGTATTCGGTGCGCCCGAACACGCTGGCGTCCAAGCGCATGCCCGACGATGTGAGCGAAATGGAGAAGACGGCGCGGATCGTCGCTCTGCAGTCACTGCAGGGCGAGATTCAGGTGCGGCTGCTTCAGGCGATGGTTGGATCGTCGGTCGACGTGCTCGTGGATGCGGCGAGCCGTCGCCGAGAGAGCGAGCTGTCCGGGCGCACGAGCGGTAACACGGTGGTGAACTTTCCTGCCCCCGAGGCCGGGCGCGACGCCCGGTCGTGGATTGGCAAGACGGTATCGGTTCGCATCAAGAGGGCGGGGCCGCACAGTGTGTGGGGAGAAGTGCAGCGTGTCCTGTAGTCGCCTTGCCGCGGCGTACCGGAAGGATGATCTTCAGCGGCACTCATTCTGCGTACGGGGCACGCCATGCTGATTGAAATGACCATCAAGGGTCTGATGGTCGACCCGATCACCAACATGCCGATCGTCATCCTCAAGGACAAGCAGGGTGACCGGGTGCTACCGATCTGGGTCGGCATCTTCGAAGCGAACGCGATCGCGCTGCAGATCGAAAACATCGCGACGCCGCGACCGATGACGCACGACCTGCTTCGCAACATCATCACCGACCTGGAGGGGAGCGTCGACCGCGTCGTCGTCAGCGATCTGAAGGACAACACCTTCTACGCCATCATTCATTTGACCGTGCGTGGCGAGCGGATCGCGGTCGATTCGCGGCCGAGCGATGCCATCGCGCTTGCGCTGCGAACGCGATCGCCGATCATGGTGGAGGAGTCGGTCATCGATAACGCCAAGACCGTCGACTTTGCTTCGGAGCGGGCAGACAACGATCAGCTGCAGAAGTGGCTCGAGTCTCTCGACCCCGAGGAGCTCGGCAAATACAAGATGTAGCCGGTTGCTCGGTAGCTGAGTAGCTCGGTAGCTGGGATGTCGGCGGCTCGACGCAGCGAGGTTCCAGGTTGGTCTCGTTGCTTTGAACCCAGCAACCCATCCGCCTAGCTACCCAGCCACCAATTGTCGGCCGGCCGACAATTGATCGTTTGACAGCGCCGGCCACAATCCCTAGAATGGGCGCGATCTGTCCCCCACAAGATAGCCGGTCACAGCGCCCAGCATGATCGTCGCGATTACGAATCAGAAAGGTGGCGTCGGCAAGACCACCACGGCCGTTAACCTTGCGGCCGCGCTGGCCATGCGAGGGCGCAACACACTGCTCGTCGACCTCGACCCCCAGGCCAACAGCAGCATCTCATTCCTCGATCTCGCGACGGTCACGCGGAGCACGTACGACGCGATCGCCGATGCATCGTGCAACCTCAGCGACGTGATCGTCCCGACGTCGATGCCGAACCTCTACATCGCACCGGCGCGGATCGCGCTGGCCAAGCTCGAGGCGCGGTTGGTTGGCGAGCTCGACGCGCACTTCCGCTTGAAGGACAAGCTCGAAAAGCTCTCCGGCGAATACGCGCACATCGTCATCGACTGCCCACCGGCGCTCGGTCTGCTCACGGTCAACGCTCTGGTCGCCGCGACGCATCTGCTCATCCCGATCCAGTCGTCATACTTCGCCCTCGAAGGCACCGACGACCTGCTCGAGACGATCGAGAAGGTGCGTCAGCGACCGAACCCGACGCTGCGGATCCTCGGCGTCGTGATCACGATGCACGACAAGCGGACCGCCCTGGCGCGCGACATCCGCGAGCAGATTCAGAAGGTGTTCGGGCCGAAGGTCTTTCGCACCGTCATTGGCAAGAGCGTGCGACTCGAGGAGAGTCCGGCCTACAAGGAATCGATCTTTACCTTCGCGCCGGACTCGTCCGGGGCTACCGATTACTACAGCCTGTGTGAAGAGGTGATTGAGCGTGGCGAAGCGCGGACTGCCTGACACGCTGCGGATGCGGCACGACCAGCATTACGTCGAATCGCTGTCGACGACGGTGAGCGATCCGGTCGGCCGCATGATTCCAATCGATCTGCTCGATCCCAATCCCGGGCAACCGCGTCAGGTGATGGGCGACCTGTCGGAGTTGATGGCGTCGGTTGCCGAGAAGGGGATTATCGAGCCGCTGATCGTGCGACCGCGTGGTGGCCGCTACCAGATCATCGCCGGCGAGCGTCGCTATCACGCCGCCGTGCAGGTCGGGCTGCGCGAGGTTCCTATCGTCGTGCGGGAGGCCGACGATGCCGAGGTGATGGAGATCGCCCTGGTCGAGAACCTCCAGCGCAAGGATCTGACTGCGTTTGAAGAAGCGGAAGCCCTTCAGCAACTGGCGCAGCGCTGCGGGTACACGCACGAGGACATGGCGCGAAAGCTTGGAAAGTCGCGGACCGCGATCACCGAATCGCTGTCGCTGAACAACATGCCGGTCGACGTCCGCAACCTTTGTCGGCTGGCCGACATTACCGCGAAGTCGACGTTGCTGCAGATCGTCAGGCAGTCCGATCCGCAAAAGATGCTGGCGTTGGTCGAACGGCTCACGGGTCAAGGTGGGACCACGCGCGAGGCCGTGCGTCGTGAAACGGCAAAGCCCAATGACGGTCGGCCAAAGGCATTCGTGTTTGCGTTCCGTCCGCCGACCAAGGCGTTCGATCTCCGTCTCGCATTCCGTAAGAGCAAAGTCGAGCCCGACGAGATCATCGAAGCGCTCGAGAACATCCTGCGCGAGCTCAGAACACAGAAACAGCTGGAAGCGTAACGGCGGGCTGACAGGGGTGGCGCCCTTGCGGCGCGGTTCAAGGGCCAGTGCATCGCGCCGAATTTGGCCCGTATCCCGCCAGTTAAGTTTACATAACACCTATTATGCGACGTTGAGCAAATTGCTCGAGAACAGGCCGGCGATGGATTGTGCGGCGGATCGTGCGGCGCCCTCTACTGGTCAGGCCGTCCAGTTCACCGAGGCGAAGTCTTTGTCCGGCACTTCGAATTCGATGGGTCGGTGCCGCGGGTGATGCTCGATCTCGGTGGCGCCGCGATGCAGCGTAACGATGAAGGCAACCGGCGCGGGACTGCTCACCCCCATCGCTTGGAACGGCACCTGAATCTCGGCGACCTGACGGACCGCTGCCTGCAGACCCGGCGGCTCCAGCGTTTCCCAATCGCCTTCGGCGTTGCGGGCGAGCAGCCGCGTCTCGACGCCGGTCCCTCCGGCGCGAATCACGACGCGGATGCCTGCCGGCTTCAGGAACCGCAGCGTCAGGTCGAGATCGTCGGCCAGCAGTTCAGCCATCGGGCGCGAGCTGTCGACGCGCACAAACAGGTTCTCGAGGTTGAAGCCAAACTCGACGACCGTGATCCCGGCATCGCGCCCGGCGATCTGGTGCATCGCACCGGCCGCGGCGCTGCCGTTCACGCAGCCCGATCCGATCCATTCAAAGTAGCTGGTGACCTCCCCGTCGATAACCGGTTCAATGAATCCGGTCGGACGCTGTATCTCCACGACCGGCGGCTGCGTCGTGATGTTGGTGACGAACAGCTCCTCGGGAATGGGCTTGTCGAGGGCGCGGTATACGTTACGTACGTGCCGCCGAAACAGATCGTCGAACTCGAGATCGTGTTCCGACGAGTGGTCGTCTCCGTACCACCAGAACCAGTCGCTGCCTTCGGCGATGAGCATTTCCTCGCGCGCTCGCGCCAGCGCTGCGTCGGAAACGTTCGGCGGCACATGCTCCAGCGCCCGCCGTGCGTCGACGAGTTGACTCCAGGCGCGATGGTCATCCGCATGGCCGATCCAGATGTAGAAATCGCCGTTGATCCAGGAGCCGGGGAAGATCGATGACAGCGTCTCGCGCGGGCTCTCGCACGCCTCGCTCATCGTCACCGTGCGCAACTCTGGATGTGAACCGAGTCGCTTGTAGAGCGCGCGCAGGAACGGACGCCCCTGCGACTCGTAGTGTTCCCACGCGTTCTCTCCGTCGAGGATGACGAAGACGGTGGCCTCTTCCCCGCCGGTTCGGGCGCGGTAGCGTGCGCCGGCTTCCACGAGGCGCCGCACGAAATCGTCGGCGGCCGCCTCCGCGCCCCATGATGCGTAGGTGAATCCGATCAGGTCGGATAACAGATGGTCGCGGAAACCACAGGCAAGCTCCTGACCCGCCGGGCCGATACGGTACGGCTTGTAGAGCACCTCCGGCTGCTCGATGTTCCCGCTGCCATCGCGCGTCAGACCGCGCCCGAGCGTTCGCGCGAGAATCTCTTCATCCGTGGCTATCCAGGACAAGCCGGTGCGCGCGACCAGCGGTACCATCGCGTCGGACACGGATCCTTCAGACGGCCACGCGCCACGCGGCTTGGTGCCGAACAGCCTCTCGTGCAAGGCGATCGCCCGCGTCAGCTGTTCGCTGGCGTCTTCCGGATGGCGGAACGGCTCGCGTGGCATCCGCGAGTGCGGATGCGTGTGCAAGTACACATCCGTGTCGCACAGAAGCGGGAGGATCGGGTGATAGAACGGCGAGGTCGACAGCTCCACCTGACCGCGCGCCGCGGCATCGCGGTATTCGGGAATTACCGCACGCAGAATCTCCAAAGAAACGGCGCGCAGCGTGTGCTTGTCCTGCTCGCTGAACCCGCGTCCCTTCGCGACGAGCGCGCGCACGCGAGCATCCTTTTCGAAGTACAACTGATCGAGCCAGGTCAGCTTGTGCCAGACCTGCAGATCTCGCAAATCATCGGTCGAGAATTGCGCCGCGAGCGTGCGAGAGCTGAGCGAGGTGGCGTTGGCGCCCCGCTTGGCGAGCAGCTCCGCGTACCGCGGAAAGGGATCGATCATTTGCGGCCGGTGTGCATGGAAGAAGTGCTCGATGCAGAATGCGCGATCGTCCTCCGACAGGCTTTCCGCCGGCTTGAGGCCGACCTCGAGATGCCGATCGCGCGCCTCCTCGCGGGCGAATGCTTCCAGTTGCACGAGCAGCGACGGCACCAGATTGAAGGTCATGCGCACGGCGGGAAATTCGCGCAGCAGCGCCACCATGCCCCAGTAGTCCTTCAAGCCATGCAGCCGTACCCACGGCAAAATGTGCTCGCCGGTCGCAAGGTCCTGATAGAACGGCTGGTGCATGTGCCACAGCAAGGCGACGCGCGTCATAATGACAACGGCTCTCGATGAAGATTATCGACCGCTACGTGATCCGCCAGATCCTGATGCCCTTTGCCATCGGGCTGATGGTGTTCACGTTCCTCCTTATTATTCCCGCCCTCATCGAACAGGCGGAGACCTTCGTCGCCAAAGGTGTGTCGGCGCCGGTCGTGCTGCGCCTGATGGCCACGCTCATCCCGCAGGCGCTGGCGCTGACGATCCCGATGTCACTGCTGTTGGGACTGCTGATCGGCTTCGGGCGTCTGTCGGCGGATCGCGAGTTCGTCGCCATGCAGGCCTGCGGCATCAGTCTGCTGCGCCTGCTGCGTCCGGTTGGCCTTATCGCCGTCCTGAGCTGGGCGGCCACGTCTTACGTGATGATCGTGGCGCTCCCCTCCGCGAATCAGACATTTCGCGAGATCACCTATAACATCGTCGCCGCACTCGCCGAAGGCGAAGTCAAGCCGCGCGTCTTCTTCGACACCTTTCCCGACCTGCAGCTGTACGTGCGCGATGTTCCGCCCGGCGGAGGATGGCAAGGCGTATTCCTCGCCGTTAATCGGCCCGGTTCAGCCGAGGAGATCTACGTCGCCAGGGACGGCCGCGTGCTGCTCAATCGCGAACGCCGCACCGTTGAACTCCTCCTCGAAGGCGTGACGACGCATACCACCGACGCGTCGGGGAAATACAACGTCGGCCACTCGAGCACACTGGTGATGAGCGTCGATCCGGAAACCGTGTTTCCGCGCCAGGGACCGGCCAAGGGCGACAACGAGATGACGATCGCGGAGCTTCGCGCGCGTGCGGCGGAGCTCGAACGCAACGGCGTCTCCTCGCACAACCAGGTGATGGCGATTCACCGGAAGTTCTCGATTCCGGTCGCCTGTCTCGTGTTCGGGTTGATCGGTCTCGCGCTTGGTGCGACGAATCGACGTGACGGGACACTCGGCAGCTTCGTGCTCGGGGTCATCATCGTCTTCGCGTACTACATTCCCTTATACCTGGGGCCCGCGCTCGCCAAGGGCGCCTTGATTCCGCCGTGGCTCGCGGTCTGGTTACCGAACATCGTGCTCGGTGGTCTGGGCCTGGCGCTGTTCATCTGGCGCGATCGCGTGGCCGATCAGCCGTTCCGCCTGTCCTGGCCAGCGTTTCTGCAGCGAAATGTCGACGGCACCTCAACGTCGCGATCCGCCAGCCCCTCCCGCTGGCGCGCCATCAAGATCCTCGACGGGTACGTCGCGACGATGTACGTGCGGTTCCTGGCGCTATCAGGCATCGCGATGCTGTGCGTGTTCTACATCTCCACCTTCATCGACCGATCGGGACAGGTGTTCAAGGGCGTGGCGACATGGGGCCAGCTCGGTGCGTTTCTGTGGTACATGACGCCGCAGTACGTCTACTACGTGCTGCCGTTATCGGTGCTGCTCGCGACGTTGGTGACGGTCGCGCTCCTCACCAAGAACAGCGAGTTGATCGTCATGAAGGCCTGCGGGATCAGTTTGTACCGCGTCGCGCTCCCGATGCTGTTGTGTGCGATCGTGGTCGGTGGAATTCTGTTCGGGCTCGATCAGACCATCCTCGGAGCCGCGAACTATCGGGGTCAGTTCCTGCTGCACTTGATGAAAGGCGCGCCGCCGGAAACCTTCAATGCGGCGAAGCGGCATTGGACCGCGGGGATGGACGGCGACATTTATCACTACACGATCTTCAGTCCGACCACACGGCAGCTGGCCGGGCTCGAGATATTCGAGTTCGCCGACAACATGACGCGTCTGAAGGCCCGCACCTACGCCGAGCGCGCTGATTACATGGGCGCGCACGAAGGCGTGTTGCCGGACTTCTGGAAGGTGCACCACGGATGGACCCGTGAATTCGACGCTGCCGGCGAATCTCCAAGTTTCGCGGCGTTCGATGTGACGACGAAGCAATTCGAATCGGCGTCGTACTTCGGCACCGAACAGGTCGACCCGCAGTTCATGACCTACACGCAGCTGCGGCGCTACATCGAGCAGTTGCGCAGCAGCGGATTCAATGTCCTGGAACAGCAGGTCGCGCTGTGGCGGAAGGTGTCATTTCCATTCGTGACGCTGATCATGACGTTGCTTGCGGTGCCCTTTGCGGTGACCGTCGGTCGCGGCGGAGCCATGGCCGGGATCGGTGTCGGCATCGGTCTGGCGATCACCTACTGGACGGCCATCAGCATCTTCGCCGCGCTCGGGTCCGGCGGCCTGATTGCGCCGGCGTTGGCGGCCTGGGCGCCCAACATGCTGTTTGGCGCAGGAGCAGCCTACTTGCTCCTCACTGTCAGAACGTAGAAGCCCCCGGCAACCATGAACCATGACCCCCCGGAACTTGGAACCAGGAACCGGGAACCAGGAACCGGGAACCGAAGCTATCTTCCGTATTTCACGTCATCCATCCAGATCTGCCCGCTCGTTCCGGGCTTGGTGTTCACCGTATCGACGACGAACAGCACCGACTCGACGCGATCGAGCGACGGATGTTCACCGCGAGCCGTTCCCACTGGAGTCATGTCATCGAAGAAGACCGTAATGGTTCGCGGCATGTCGTCCAGGTACACCGATCGTTGCCACCGCTCCAATGCCGACGCTTGACTCGCACGAACCTGCACCGACAGGCGCATCGGGTGATCGGCACGGGCGCTGAAGATCAGGCGATCGTTGTGTGGTAGTTGCTCACCCGGCGGCATGACGAAGGCGACGAACGGACCCTCGGCCGGCGTGCCGGCCAGCGCGTATCGCATCAGCAGCTGCGTCCCGCCGAGAGCGCCGACGACATCGAGCGCGGCCGACGCTCGCTCGCTCTTCTCAATCCTCCACCCGGTCGCGGGACCATTGGCATACTGCACGGCAACGCTTGTCGGCGCCGATCGTTGCGCCACCGCGGGCGGCTGCCCGGCTGCGCGCAGGTAGATCGGATTCGAGACAATCCATGGAATCGGGTGCCCGCCGGGTGCGCCAGGCAGCTGCACTTCGACGCGATACACAGCGGGCATCGGCGAGACGGTCTGCTCGAGCGTCGCGGTGCGCGTCGCTGCCGCCACTTGCCCGTTCTTGAGGAAGCGGATTTCCGCACGACCGGGCGCGTTGGTGGCGACGCGAAACGTCACCGGATCGCGCGGTTGGAATTCGTCGCCGGCCATCAGTTGCGCGTCGCCGGAGCTTGCGGTGAAGGTCAGGAGCGCAGGTCGTGCCAGCGCGTCAATCGTCGAATAGACATGACCCGCGCGAATTTCTGCGATCACAGCCCTGGCATCCTCGTCTGGGTTCCCTGTCAGTCGGAGCTGCGGCAGCGCGATCGAGAACGTGCGAAACACCTGCTCGTAGCCCGGTAGCGGCAGTGACGCGCTGCGATCGTACGGTTCCCCGAGGGAGCGGAGGCCAAGACGCGCGTGCGCGTCGGAACCGGCGACAGCGGTGACGCGGCGCTGCTCGGTCAACGTGTCCCAGCGGCGAAGAATGTCATCCGGGCGATCGAGCAGCAATCCCAGGGCTTCGGCGCCGCGTGCGGGATAGGCGAGCAACACCCGCGCGAGTGTGGCTGCGGACTCATCACGCCACTCGCTATCACCATTCAGCCATTCGAGGCCGGCGAATGGCGCCGTCCACTCCGTCCACCGCAGCCCGGGCTTGTTCGATTCTGGATGCGCCGGAATCGCCATGCCGCCCAGCCGCGCGATGTCCTCGACGACGTCACGCGCCTCCCCACCGAGTGGATACGGCGCTCGATCCAGCCCGAAGGCCATGACATGGCCGCCGGTCGTGCTGATCTCGACGGCGTCGATGCAGAGCACGCCGCTGCGGTAGGCGGGACGATCGGCGCCGCGCGTCACGTCGCCATGATCGGCGAGGATGACGAACTGCATTCCGGCTCGCGCCGCCGCGCGCGCCACGTCGTCAACGGTGCCGGTTCCGTCGGACCGCCGCGTGTGAACGTGGATCACGCCGCGCACCGGGACGGTCTGGCCACCGGGTACCGGAAGCAGCAGCGATCGTGGCGGCAGCGTCAGATACCACGCCGCGACAAGCGCCACACTGATGATCGCCGTCGCGGCGCGCCGGATCATGCGCGAGGATGAAAGCGGTCGTACACCGTGCGCAGACGCTGCTCGAGCACGTGCGTGTAGATCTGCGTCGTCGACAGGTCAGCGTGTCCGAGCATCAGTTGAATGGCGCGCAGGTCGGCGCCACGCTCGAGCAGGTGTGTGGCAAACGAGTGACGGAGCATGTGTGGGCTGAGCGATCGCGTGAGGCCCGCCCGTCGCGCATACGTCTTGAGAATCTTCCAGAATCCCATACGCGTCAGACCCGGTCCGCCGCCGCGTGCGTTGACGAACAGGCGCGGGCTCGTGCGCTTGCCAAGAAGAACGGGTCGAGCGTCGCGCAGATAGCGGCGTACCCAGCCTGCGGCTTCGTCGCCGATTGGCACGATGCGCTGTTTGTCGCCCTTGCCGGTGCACGTGAGGTAAGACGCATCGAGGTTGATGTCGGCCGGGCGCAGCGTGATCAGCTCGGACACGCGCATGCCCGTCGCGTACAGCAGCTCGATGAGCGCGCGATCGCGCAGACCGCGGGGCGTGCCGACATCCGGCTGCGCGACCAGACGATCCACATCCTCGACCGACAAGTACTTTGGCAGCACCTTCCACGCGCGCGGAGGCCTCAGATCGTCGGCCGGACTGGCGGTGATGCGCCCCTCGATCACGAGAAACCGATAGAAGCCGCGCAGGCATGCCACCACACGGGCGACCGATCGCGGTGACCTGCCTTCGGCCATCAGATCACGGACGAACGCCTCGAGATCGCCGCGAGTGAGGGCGACGATCGTTCTGCCTGCGCCAGCGGCGTAGCGCGTCAGCAGCGCCAGATCGCGCGCATAGCTCTCGACGGAATTGGCGGCCAGACGGCGCTCGACCGTGAGGTGCACGAAGTACGCCTCGACGCTCGCGGGCGTGCGTGGTTCCGCGGGTGGTTGTGACAACGGACTGTCTCGGCGAATGTAAAATTGTAGCCGTATGGCCGTGCGATCGAAGTGGCAGTCGCTGCCTACCGAAGCAATCAATCCCTCGAGTCTCGCTATCGACAAGCTCGCCCCCGACGAGCTCGTCGATCTGATGATTAACGAAGACCGCAAGATGCTCGCCGCAGTCCAGCGGGAGCGAGAGCGTATCGCCGTCGGCGTGGAGATGATTGCCGCCGCGCTGCGCAAGGGCGGTCGTGTGATGTTCGTCGGTGCCGGCACCAGCGGCCGGCTGGGCATTCTCGAATCGGCGGAGATGCCGCCGACGTTCAGCACCGATCCAGATCTCGTACAGGCCATCATGGCCGGCGGGCGCGATGCCATCTTCGCGGCGAAGGAAGGCGTCGAAGACAACTACGAGGAGGGCGCGCGCGCCATTACACGTCTCCGTCCCGCGAAGAAGGACATCGTGATCGGCGTCTCCGCCAGCGGCATGACCCAGTTCGTGCGCGGAGCGCTGACGCGCGCGCGCAAGGCGGGCGCTCGCATCATCTTCGTCACCTGCGACCCCGGGACCGAGCTGCAGACCTTCGTCGACCTCACGATTGCCCCCGGCGTGGGCGCGGAGGTAATCGCCGGATCCACGCGTCTCAAGGCGGGCACGGCGACGAAGCTGGTGTTGAACATGCTGACCACCGGCGCCATGGTCCGCATCGGGAAGACCTACGGCAACCTGATGGTCGACGTGCAGACCGGGTCGGAGAAGCTCAAGGATCGCGCGCGTCGCATCGTGAATATCGTCACCGGTCTCGATTACGACGAAGCGGATCGACTCCTCAAGCTCGCCCGGTGGAACGTCAAGGCCGCGATCGTGATGCAGAAGACTCACCTTCCCTACCCGAAGGCGTTGTCCCGTCTTCGCAAAGCGCACGATTCGATGCGCGACGCGATTGGCGAGGATATCGAGCCGCGGCTCCGCGGCATGCTGCAGGGTCACGCCGAGGCCACCTCGCTCAACGGGGGGCACCAGCTGCCAGGGCGAAACGCCGCTCCGGCTTCTCATCCCACCGAGAGCTCGGTCACCGGCGACGAGTCAGCTGCGACGCGGCGCCGCGATCGAGGTATAGCTCCACGTCGCGGTGCAGCTGCAGAAACGAAGCGGGGAGACGCGTCGTAATCGGACCGTTCACGGCCAGCTCGATGCAGCGCGCTTTCCGCGCGCCGGTCGCCATCAGCACCACCGCCCGGCTCTTCAGAATCGTCCCCATTCCCATCGAGAGCGCCTCGCGCGGCACCTGTGATGGATTGCCGCCAAAGAGTGCCGCATTGTCGCGACGGGTCTGGTCGTGCAGTCGAACGCGGTGCGTGCGCGCAGCGAGCGTGTCGTCGGGTTCGTTGAAGCCGATGTGACCGTTGGCACCGATGCCGAGCAGCTGCAGGTCGATGCCGCCCGTAGAGGCAATCGCCTCTTCGTAGCGAACGCATTCGGCATCGAGATCGGTCGCCGCCCCATTCAGGAAGTGGATGCGCCGCGGGTCGAGGTTGACGCTGTCGAACAGCTTCAGCTCCATGTAGCGACGGAAGCTTCCCGGGTGCGAGGCATCGATTCCCGCAAACTCGTCGAGATTGAACGTGATTACCAGCGAGAAATCGATGACTCCGGCGGCGTGCATCCGCCGAAGCTCCGCATACGTGGCCAGGGGCGTGCCGCCGGTGGCAAGGCCGAGCACCGCGCCAGGGTTCTTCTTGACTTGGTTGGCAATGCGATTGGCGACGGCACGCCCGAGATCCTCGGCATCCTCGAACACACGTATCTTCACGATCGATGTTTCAGCTCAGATGTAGACCGGAATGTTCACGTGCCCGCTCGCCGCGGCGAGCGCCAGGCGAACGGCACCCACTGCGGGCTCGACGGTCAGCAACTGTGTTTCGCTGCGCGGCGCCACCTCGGACAGGCGCCCTCGAACGTCGGCAACAAGAGCGGGAATCGCGTGAAAGATGCCGCCGGCGAGAACGGTTCGAAACAGGTCGCCGCGCATGCCCAGACGGCCAATCACCGACGCGGCAGCGGCGCCCAGTTCCGCGCCGGCGCGCGTGAGGATCTCCGACGCCATCGCATCGCCCGCGTCGGCCGCGCGCTGTACGACCGCGGCGATTGCAGCGATCGCTCTCCGCTGTAGACCTTTGTCGTAAATCGCGTGGATCAGTTCGGTCGGACTGCCCAGATGCATCTCCGTCAGCACCAGATCCGTGAGCATCGTCGCCGGTCCGCGACCGTCGAACTGCCGCACGACGGCGGCAAGGGCGGAACGCCCGATCCAGAAGCCACCGCCTTCGTCCCCCAGCAGATAGCCCCATCCGCCGGACCGCGCCGCACGTCCGGATCCGTCGCGACCGTAGGCAATCGAGCCGGTGCCGGCCACGAGCACCACCCCGGCGCTGTCGCCGACGCCCGCCACGAGCGCCACCAGCGCATCATTGACGATGAGCGTGCGGCTCTTGAATCCAAGACGTCGCATGATGCCGCGAACGGCGTCGGCGTCAGTCGGTCGATCGACGCCGGCGATACCGAGACAGACGACGTCGGGTCGGACCTCGCGGTCGCCGATCGCCTGCTCCATCACGCCGTGCAGGACCTTCTCGACTTCGAGCTCTCCCGAGGCCTGCAGGTTGGCGCCGCCGCCGCGTGCTTCAGCGACGATCCGGCCTTCCGCGTCGGCCAGCAGGCACACCGTCTTCGTGCCACCAGCATCGATGCCCAGCACGTGCATGAAGTTGGATTATGGTACAACGCGTGCCTCGCATGCCGCGCCGCGCGCTGAGTCGTTGATGCCGCCGTTTGCAGCCGCGCGTGCGGTGCTGCTGCGCGCAATCGAGGAGCGCGCGTTTCCCGCGGCGGTGATCGAGGTCGGCACGGCGACGCAGCCGATCTGGCACGAAGCCTTCGGCGCGCTCACCTATGCGTCGACCGCGCCGGCGACCCGCGACGACACGATCTTCGATCTTGCCTCGCTGACCAAGGTCCTGGCGACAACGCCGCTGGTGATGCTGCTGATCGAGCGCGGCGCGCTGGGCCTCGACGATCGTGTGAGCCGTCACATTGCATGCTGGCGTGGGGAGGATCGCGCACCGGTCACCGTCGGCGATCTGCTCGCGCACTGCGGCGGCCTCGCGGCATACGTGCCATTCTATCGTGAGCTGCGGGAACGCGCCGCGTTCGAACCCGCGATCTGCGCAACTCCGCTCGAGTACGCGCCACGCTCGAAGGCGATTTACAGCGATTTGGGATTCATGCTCCTCGGGTTCATGCTCGAGGATGGCGTGGCGCTGCCAGACAGGTTCGCCGCGTTGATGACCCAGATGGGCGGTATTCAGGATCTGCAATTTCACCCTCCGCCTCTGTGGCAGAAGCGCATCGCGCCGACGGAGATCGATCCGTGGCGTGGTCGCCTGCTGGTCGGCGAGGTGCACGACGAAAACACGTGGGCGCTTGGCGGCGCGGCAGGACAGGCCGGATTGTTCGGCACCGCAACCGCCGTCGGCGAGTGCGCGCGGCACCTGCTGCAGGTGCTCGATGGACGGAGCGGCGTGTTTCGCCGCGCCACGCTCGAGAGGTTCGTAACGCGACGAACCAATGTTCCCGGCAGCTCGCGCGCGCTCGGGTGGGACACGATGCTGCCGACCTCGTCGTGCGGCACGCGAATGTCAGCGCGCGCGTTTGGCCATACCGGCTTTACCGGGACGTCGCTCTGGATCGATCCGGAGCGCGGGATCTACGTCGTGTTGCTGACCAACCGCGTTCATCCGACGCGCGAGAACACGAAAATCAAGCACGTGCGGCCGGCGGTTCATGACGCGGTGATGGAGGGATTCGGGTTGTAGGTATGAGCGAAATCGATCTTCTCCTGAGTCAGATTGATCCGTTCCCGCTCGACGGATCGAGCTGGTTCGCTCGTGATGTCGCCGATGCCGCGACGCTGCGCGCCGTATGAAGCTTCTCGCCGAGCTCAGTTCCTCAACAGAATGATGAGAAAGTAATCAGAACGTTCGGCGACCGCCGAAGCCTGGCTGCTGCGGAGAGCCAACGCCGCCGGAGGGCGGCTGCTGCCCGCCGCCGCGCGGTGGGAATCCCTGACCGGGAGGCTGGAAACGACCGCCGTCCGGCTGTTGACCACGGCCGCGCCCACCGAACGGTGGGAAGCCACCAGGCGCGTCCGGGCTATTCGGTGTGGGCTGCTGCCCGCGACCGCGAGCTCCCGCCGCTCCGCGCGCGCCACCGGTGCCTGCCTGAAGACTTGTCTGCGTCGCGACGAAGACCCACTCGTTGTATTTGTTGCGACCGTTGTACAGACGCAGCGACGTTCCCGTGCTCTTGCTCACGACACCCATGATGCCGCCCGCTGCGGTACCTGGCGCGCCCGCGCCCGGCCGTCCGAACGCAGTGGCGATCTGATCGCCAGGACGGTTGGTAGTCATCGTCGATTGGCCACCGCCGAATGGAGACGCGCTGGTTGCCGCCGGGCGCTGTGACGAACCCGCAGTCGTCGTGCCCGGTCGCGGCGGCGATCCAGGCGGCGTCACGCCGGGAGCGCCGGCGCCGGCAGGGCCCTGCAACGCGATCGCGTCGGCCGCCCCAACCAACTGAAAGTCGTCGTTCGTGATCGGATCCTTGTACTTCTTGCGCAGCAGATGTTCGTTGATCAGGACGTCGAGATTGGGCGGTACGGCGCCAGGGAATCGCCGCTGATACAGCATCACGGCGCGCGCATACTGCTGGCCGCGGAAGATCAGCTCGGCCTCCTTCTCGCGCTGCGTTGCGGTATGCCACACCGGCAGCGCGACGGTCATGACGATGGCCATGATGCTCATCGCCACCAGCAGCGCGGCCATCGCAAAGCCGCACTCAAGCCGTCCCGCGCTCTGTCTTCGGCTCACGGACGTACGACGATCTGCGTCTGCCCCGTCCCGGAACGACCATCGGCGGTGTTGGCGGTGGCGACGATCGTCTTGGTCCCCGTCGAGGTGAACACACGCGTCACCTGATTGCCCGTCGTCGTGGTCGTCGCTTCGAGGTTCCCGTTGCTGTCGAAGAACTGCCATACGTACGAACTGATTACGGCGGTCGTGTCGCCGCTCACCGTTGCCGTAAATGTCACGGGCGTATTGACGGACGGAGTGCTGCTCGACGCGCTCACGTTCACGCCGATGACCGCTCGCGGCGCTACCGTGACGCCAATCGACGCGGTTGCGGTCTCGCCACCTTCAGATGTGGTGGTCGCGGTGATCGTGTAGTTGCCGGCATTCGAATAGGTATGGGACACGGTTCGTGCGGCCGCAACCGTCCCCAGGTCCGTCTGTGACCCGTCGCCCCAATCCACGACCACACGAGGCGCCGTGTTGCCGGTTCCAATGGTGGGCGTCACCGTCAAGGTAACCGGTTGATTCACCGTCGGACTCGTCGGCGATACAGACAGCGCGATGCTGTTCGAGCCTGCCGCGGCGACGTCCACCGTGGCGCTCTTGCTGCCGGCGGTTGCGGTCACCTTTGCTGCGCGATTGGTCGTCAACTGCACGCGTGCTTCGCCGCTGCTATCGGTGTTCGCGACGCTCGCCGAGAGCGCGCCGGCGGTGGTGCTGAAGGTCACCGGAATTCCGGTCAGTCGATTGCCGTTGGTATCGAGCACGGTCGCGATCACGCTCACCGTTCCGCCCGCGGGCGGTACCGTCGACGGCGAGGCCGTAAGCGTAACGGCGGTGGCCGATGCCGCTCCGATTGTGATGCTGAGCGCGTCGGCCGCGCTGGCGATGCCTCCCGACGCGGCACGGATCACTGCCGTCCCCGAGATTTCGCCCGCGTTGAAGATGGCGGTGGCAACCCCGTTCCGGGTCTGCACCTCGGCCTGGCTGAACGAGCCCATCGTCGCAGAAAAACGGACGGTGGTGCCGTTTTGCACCGGCGTTCCGCCGGACTCGGTGACAACCGCGCTCACCTCGGTGGTGCCGCCAATCGGCAGCGATCGAGTCGGTGCCGTCAGGGTGATCGTGGAGCTCGTCGGCGCGGTCAGCGCGACCTTGTCACAGCCGGTGAGCGCGGCAGTCGCCGCCATGGCGACTGCAACGGTCAATGCGCGTATCGGGATCCCCGTGAACATCGTCTTCATTCCCAATCTGCGTAGCGGGTACCATCGAGGGCCACCGCCTCGGACCCGCTTTTCACGTCATAGACGCCGGGCTCGGCCGATGGATTTCCCGGTTCCGGCTCCGACATCGTCGTCCGCCACGTGTCGGCGGAGTTGGTGAACGGATCGACCGGCACCGCCCGCATGTACTTCTCCTCGACGAGCGTCTCGAGCGAGGCCGGATACTTGTTCTTGTCGGCGTAGTACTGATCGATCGCATCGCGCATCCGGAACAGATCCTCTTTCAGCGTCGCTTCCTTGGCGCGTGTGATGCTGTTGCCGTACACCGTCAGGCCGATGCTCGCCAGGGTGACGATGAGGACCATGACGACCATCAGCTCGATGAGCGTGAAGCCTTCGTCTCTGCTGCCCATTACCAATCCCTGTATTTCGTCCCGTCGAGCGCGGTCGCCGTGCTGCGCGTGTAGACGTCGAACACGTTCTGTCCACCCCAGCTGGTCGCATCCGGCCGGTCCTGGTAAGAGCGCAGGCCCCATTCGGCGCTGTTGGTCATTGGATCGACGGGAATGCGGCGCAGGAACTTCAGCTTGCGGCCGCTCGCATCGTTGGCGACGTTGACCCCGTTGACCAGTGTTTCGAGATCAGAGGGATACCCTTCGTTCTCGGGCTCCAGTTCGGTCGCGGGGATGATGCCCTGGTCAGCCGCATCCTTGAACTTGTCGATCGCGGTACGGAGCTCGCGCAGTTCGCGGCGCAGCTCCGTCTCGCGCATGCGTTGCGACGTGACCTGTGCGAGCGGCATCACCGCCGACGCGAGAATCAGCAGAATCGTCGCAACGACGAGCACTTCGATGAACGTGTAGCCGCGCGCGTCTTGCATCCTCATCGCACGGTCACCGCCGGGACAGGTGCAAACTGCAACGACAGCGAACCGCCGCCCGGAAGCGCGCCGCTGCCGGTCACGGCGAGGTTGGCGATGCCGGCACCGATAGCATCGAACAACACGGCCGCGAGCAACCCCGTACCGGCGACGCCGGTCGTGTCGCCAGGTCTGATGATCGCTATGTCGATCCGTCCCGTCGCGGCGTCAACCTGCTGCGTGAACGCTGCCTGAATCCCGCCCGATCGCATGAAGCTTCCCTCCTGCACTGTCCGCACACGGAGCACCGCAGGATTGAAGGTGATCGTCAGCGACAGACTCGAGACACGCGACGCGCCGGTAATCGAGACGGGCACGGTGTAGGGACCACCGCCGACGCGGAACTCGGTTCCGGGCGGCGACACCGTCACCTGTCCTCCTGCGGCAGAGCTCGGCGCCACCGCCGCGCCCGCCTGCGGAGCGGTCGGAATTGGGCCGGTTGGATCGCGGGGAACGACAGGCTGCGAAGGTGCGGCTCCCGCGGGGGCGGCAGGAAGTGTCGTCGTACCCGGAACAGTGGAACTGCCGGGCGGCACGACCGCAACCCCAGCTTGCGCCGGCGGTACCGCGCCGGGCGTAAGGGCCGGGGGAACGCCGCCGGCGGGTGCTGCGGGTTGTGCCCCGCCTCCCGGTGCCGGTTCCGGGCCTCCGGGTTGCGCGATCAATGGCGGCGGGCCGCCCAGGCCGAAGTTCTGCTGTGTGCCGACGAAGATCGGTGCGACGTCCTGCTGCGACAGCTCGTGCGTCCGCACGATGCGCGGCGTCAGCAACATCACAATGTCGGTCTGCGCCGCGGAATTGTTGTTGGCGGCGAAGAGTTGCTTCAGCACCGGCACGCGCAGCAGTGTCGGGAATCCGGTCAGCGACTTGCGTTCATCCTCGCGCAGCAGACCGGCCAGCAGCGTCGACTCCCCTTCACGCAGCCGCAGGCGCGTGCTGACGCGTCGCGATCCGATCGACGGGAGGCTCGTTCCAGCCACGCTCACGTTGGCGCCGAGCGTGCTGTTCTCGACTACGAGCTCGAGGATGATGTCGTCTTCGAACGTCACGCGCGGGGTCATCTCCACGTTCACGCCGACGTCCTGATACGTGAACGACGTCAGTGGGTTCACGTTGGCGCCGCCCTGCGCCAATGGCGTGAATACCGTCGTCGGAATCGGGATGCGGTCGCCGAGATTCAGCGTGATCTTCTGCCCTTCGGCTCCGCGCAGCTGCGGCTTGGCAACCAGCTTGGTCTCCGTGTCCGTTTCGAGGAAGCGGACGACGGCGGCCGGCACGGCGAGATAGAAATCGGCAGTGTTGATCCCGCGCGTGATCGTGTTCAGATTGAACGGACGCGGTGTCAGATCGCTGCTCCCGGCACCCGCCGTCGTCCCTGTGCCGCGTGGGTCGGCTTCAGGCGAGAACACCCCGCCAATGGAATACGAGCCGAGATCGAGGCCGAACTGCTTGGCGCGCGTGCGATTCACCTCGAGGATCTGGACGTCGACGACGATCTCGGCGCGCGGGTTGTCGTTGCTCTCGATGATCCTTTCGATCACGGCCGCCACCGCCGTCGTCGCGCGTATCGTGATGGTGTTGGCGGTTTTGTTCGCCGCCACCATCGGCTGTACCTGACCGCCGCCGACACGGATCACCGTGTTGATCAACTGCGCCAGCTCGGTCGCATCCGCATGGTTGACGAAAAACGTGCGGATCACCTGCTCTTCATACTGATTCCGCTTCTGGGCGGTGTCGGGGATCACCATGATCGTGCGCTGGTTGACCACCTTGTAGAAGAGCTGATTCGCCGTGAGGATCTGGTTGAGCGCCTCCTCCAGCGTGACGTTGTCCATCTGCACCGAATACTGCCGGTCGGCAAACTGGTTGTCATACGTCACGTTGATGCCGCTCGACATGCCGATGAAGTTCAGGATGTCGCGCAGGCTGGCATTGTTGAATCGCAGCGCGGGAATCGTCGTGGTGAGGTTGAGCAGCGGAGGCGGGCCCGTCTGCCGCGCGGCGTCCCGCAGTTGCTGAATGTTGGGACGCGGGCGGTTGTTTTCCTGCTGATCGCGAATGCGCCGTTCGACCTCGCCGACCTTGCCGGCAATCTGCCGGTTCGGCGGATCGAACTCGCTGGCGCGGCGGTATTCGCGGAGCGCGTCCTCGAGCTGTCCTTGCGCCTCGAACACGCGCGCCTGATCGAGGTGGCGCACCGAGGCGCTGATCATCGCGCGTTCGAGCGCAATCTGATAGTCAGTACGGTCCGGGGACTTCTGCAGCGCGCGGCGGTAGTACTCGACAGCGGTGTCCCAGTCACCGGCGCGCGCAGCCGTGTCGCCCCGATGGAAGGTGCGGCTCGCACCGCAGCCGGCCAGCACCGCGGCGAGCGCGGCGACGGCGAGCAGTCTGACGAAGAGGTGGCGTGAATGCGTCATTGTCCTGACATCCGAAGCGTCTGGCGTCCGCGTCCGTCCGTGTACGACAGTTCCGCCGAGTCGGGGCCGATGCGCAATACGCGGTATCGGCCGTCGATGATATCGCCTTCTTTCCCGTAGAACACGTTGCCACGACCATCGCTCAGGACGCCCACACGTGGCTGCGCCTCGATGACGCCAATCACACGCAACGGAATCGGCGGCGGCGGCGGCGGACCAGCGGGGACTGCTGGCGCAACGATCGTGGGCGTGTTCCGGGCGACCGGTGCCGGCGGCGGTGGAGGCTTGGGCCTGAACCGGAACGGGTTGCGCTCCGCTCCGGGAAGCGCGTCCCGGGGTGCCTGCAGAATATCGAGCTTCACGTCAGTCACCGGCATCTCCCGGCGCGACGTCGTGGTCTCAGACCGTTGCGCTGGAGCATTGGACGGCGCGATCGACGTGCCGGCCGGCGGATCGAAGCCACCGAGCTGGTATGTCACGATGACGACCAAGATGAGGAGCAGTCCGCCGAGGAACATGTACTGGCGGTGCTTGTTGGAGATCATGACGCCTGGTTCCGGTAATAGGTGGACAGGTCCACCTTCACCTTCAGCTGGCTGTCTCCCTCGGATTCTTCGGACAGCTCGATGTTGTCGATGACGACGAACTCGGGCGAAGTCTCCAGCTGGTGGATGAAGCTGCGCATCGCCGGATAGGTGCCCGACAAATCCATCGTGATGTTCAAACGCGCGAGACTTCCCTTCCGCCTTTCGTCCGGATCGTAATTGACGTGGGTCATCTGCAGGTTCGCCTGCCGCGCCAGTTGGGCGAGCCGCAGATGAATCAGCCGTCGCGCCGCGGAGAAGTCGGACGGCAGCACGCTCGTGTAGAAGGTATTCAGCTCTTCCGCCGCCCGCGTCTTCCCCGTCACCGTGCCGGTGGCCTGCCCGTAATCGGCGCGAGCGGCGGTGAGCGCCTGTTCCGCGTTCTGGTTGCGTTGCGCGACGTTGGCGACGCGCTGCGACAGCGGGTAGACGAGAAATACGTAGGCCGCGACGTTCAGGATCAGGGCGGCCGCCAGCGGCATAATCACGCGGCGGTATTCGTCCAAGATGCGTCGCGTCAAGGCGATGCTCACCGGCCGCCTCCCGTTCCGCGGCTGGCGTTCGGCACAGCGGGATGCGAGTCGACCGGCCCTGCCCGTCCGATCTCACGTGGCCGAGGCACGTATTCGCCTTCGAGAATCGCTTCGATCAACCCCGTCGCCCCGGTCTGCTCTTCCATCGGCAGGACGTTGTGAAATGTGCCATGTGCCTCGAGCGCCTCGATGAACGCATCGGCGTCCTCGATGCGCCGTGCCTCGATTTGCATGGCGACCACCAGCCGTCCGTCGCGCTCGAGGCGTGGCTGCACGGCGGTAATGCGCACATCCTCCGGCAGCGTCTGCTCGAATTGCGAGAACAGCTCCGTCCAGGAGAAGGCGCGACGGTCGATCACCGTGTTGGCTTCGCGCGCGGCGGTTGCCACCAGCTCCAGTTCTTTCGGGTTGATCTGCGCGCGCAGGCGTGCCGCCTCGCCTCGCAGCCGCGCCGCTTCGTTCTCCGCGGCCGCGGCATCGGCGCCAAGTGATCGCTCGCGTGCGCCGAGTCGCGCGTACTCGATCACGTTGAACAGCGTGATTGCAACGACGACGGCGGTCACCAGCGCCAGCGTCATCTGGACGGCGCGGACGTTGTAGAACGGCCGTGTTGCGAGGTTGGTCCGTAGCATCAGGCCGCCACCGCCTCTCGGCGCGTGCGCAGCAGGACGCCGACAGCCGGTGCCAGCCTCGCGGCCACGTCGGCTGGTGCCGCGATCCGGTTGGTCAGCGCCGCCACCCGCGTCGCATCGATCGACTCGACAGACAGTCCCAACCGATGCTCCATGTTATGTCGCGCCGCTTCGAGCGCCGTCGTATCCGCGCCCCCGAGCAGCACGCGGGCGAAACCCTTCCCGGCCAGGCGATCCTGGTAGTACATCGCCGTCTGGTGCACGACCTCGATCAGTGATTCACCGTCGCCTTCCGGACGATTCCTGAAGAAGATCAGGTTCTGGCCGCGCATGATCGCGACCGACAGGTAATCCGGGCGCACGTGCACGACCAGCCAGTCGCCCTGCGGCGGATCGGACGACGCGAAGAGGTGAAGGACGCTCAGCGTCGACAGGTCGACGAGGCCGGGGTGAAAGCCCAGCTCCTCGCACACGCTTTCGTACTCGCGCACGATCGCGCGGCGCGCCATGACGACCACGAACTCGCCACCCCCATCCGCCAGTTGCAGGCTCGGAGCATACGACACCGCGGCATCGTCCATCGGAAACGGGGCCGCCTTGCGCAGCTGCCAGCGCACCAGTTGCTCCAGGTCCTCGCGCCGCTCGGGAACGTGATCGAAACGCACGAGCGACACACGTGCCGCCGTGTCGGGAATCACCAGCGCGACGCGGCGCGGCCGCAGGTCGGCGCGATCGAGGGCCGCGCGAACGGCCTCGACGACAGCGGCGCGAACGGTCACGTTGCGCGGTGCCAGCGACGGCGTGACCACCCCGGGCGGCAGCGACTCGAAGGCATATGCCTGGACGCTCGGATCGTGGCCGCGCCAGGTGACGGCGGCAACGGTGACGGCTTCAGCGGCGATCTCGATGGCGGCGTCCGGCGACGGGCTGGCCAGTAGCGGGCTCATTCGACGAACGTCACCTTGTTGATTTCCCGCAACGTCGTCAACCCGAGGAGGACCTTTTCCACGGCCGACTCGCGCAGGAAGCGCATCCCTTCGTCGTGGGCCGCCTTCTTGACCTCCGAACCCGGGCGCCGATCGAGAATCATCTCCCGGATGCGATCGGAGAGGTCGAGCAGCTCGCAAATCGCCGTGCGCCCTTTGAAGCCTGTGCCGCCACACTCGATGCAGCCGGCGCCCTCGTAGAACTGATGCGTCCGCGCCAGCGCAGGATCCATGGCCGATTCGTCGAGCGCTTGCGGGTCGACCCGCGCCGGCCGTTTGCAGTGGGTGCAGATCAGCCGCACCAGACGCTGTGCCATCACGCAGTTCAACGCGGAGACGAACTGATACGGCTCGACCCCCATGTTCAGGAAGCGGCCGAGCACATCGATCACGTTGTTGGCGTGGACGGTGGTGAACACCAGGTGCCCGGTCAGTGCCGACTGAATCGCAATCTGCGCGGTCTCCGGGTCGCGGATCTCGCCGACCATGATCTTGTCGGGGTCGTGACGCAGGATCGAGCGAAGACCGCGCGCGAACGTCAGCCCCTTCTTCTCGTTGATCGGTATCTGCGTGATGCCGCGAAGCTGGTATTCAACCGGGTCCTCGATGGTGATGATCTTGTCTTCGATGGACTTGATTTCCGAGAGCGCGGCGTAGAGCGTCGTCGTCTTGCCGGAGCCGGTCGGTCCGGTGACGAGCACCATGCCGTACGGCTCGCGGATGTACTTGCGGAACCGACGCAGCTCGAGCTCCGGAAAGCCAAGGATGTCGAGCTTCAACTCGGTGAACTGTTCGCTGATCGATTCTTTGTCGAGGATGCGGATGACCGCGTCCTCTCCGTTGACGCTCGGCATCACCGAGACGCGGAAGTCGATCGTTTTGCCCGGCATGCGCACCTTGAAGCGGCCGTCCTGCGGGACGCGCTTCTCGGCGATATCGAGCTCCGCCATCACCTTGATGCGCGAGATGATCGAGCTGTGGAACTGCTTGGCGATCGGCCGCATCGCCGGTTGCAGCACGCCGTCGATGCGGTACTTCACGTGCACCGCGTCATCGCCCGTTTCGACGTGAATGTCGCTGGCACGCCGCTGAATCGCCGTATAGATCGTCGAGTCGACGAGGCGGATGATCGGGCTGATGTCGCTCGTCAGCCGCTCGACGGTGAGGCTTTCCTCGCCCGATTCGTCTTCCTTGAGAACCTGCAGCTGAAACCCTTCGGTCGCCTCTTCGAGGACGCGCTGCGAGCTCTCGCTCTTCTTGAGAATCGCCTGGATAGCCGAGGGTGCGCCGACGGTCACCTTGATCGGCGTACCGAGGACGACAGCGAGCTCGTCGATCATCGGCAGGTCGGTTGGGTCCGACACGACGATGACGAGCGACTTGCCTTCGCGCCGGTACGGCACGAAGCCGTAGCGCAGCATCAGATCCGCCGGAATCGACCGGAACAACTCCTGGTCGATGTGGAATTCGTCCATGTCGACGAACTCTAGGCGATACCGCTCCGCCAGCTTCTGCGCTTGCGCGACTTCCCGCGAATAATCCTCGACGCTTTGGACGAGGTTTGTGCTTTCGGCTGTCGTCATCGATCTACTGGCCTACGACAGAACTCAACTGGAACAACGGCATGTACAACGCGAGCACGACGCCCGCGATGATCACGCCCATCACCACCAGCAGCACCGGCTCGACGAGGGTGATGAACCGGCTCACCTCGGTGTCGATCTCCTCGTCATAAAAGTCCGCCAGGCTGTTCAGCATCTCCTGGAGCGCGCCGGTCGATTCGCCGACTTCAACCATCTTGACGGCCACATCGGGCAAAGACGCGCGCGCACGGAGCGCCGCTGCGAAGCTCTGCCCCTCCTGCACTCGCTCCCGCACGTGGTCGAGCTCGCGCGCGAGGTAGCGGTTCGACATCGAACGGACGCTGATATCGATGGCGTTGACGAGCGGAATGCCACCGCCCAGCAACGTGGCCAACGTTCGCGCCAGCTGCGACACGCTGAACTTTCGCACGCTTGCACCAAGCCATGGGAGCTCCAGGATCATGTGATCGAGCCGTTGCCGCTGCGCGGGCTGTTTCGCCCAGACGTAGCTGCCGACGACCACCGCGATGGCGCCGAACACGATGAACCAGATATTGGAGACCACCGCATTGGAGAACGCGACGATGATGCGGGTCGACAACGGCAGTTCCCTCCCGAAATTCGAGTAGAACTCCGAGAACGCCGGCACCACCTTCACGACGATGATACCGATCAGGATTGTCATCATCGTAACGAGGATCGCCGGGTAAATCAGGGCCGAGATCGTCCGTCGTTTGACCGCGCCGATTACCTTCGCGTACGCCACATAGCGGCGGATGACCGCATCCAGGTTGCCGCTGCGCTCGCCGGCCAGCAGCGACGCCGAATACACAGCCGGAAACATCGTCCCGTGCTCGGCAAACGCGTCGGAAAGCGCCGTGCCTGCCTTCACCTTCTCGTAGACACCGTCGAGGACCGCCTTGAACGTCGGGTTCGCGACTCGTTGCCGAAGTATGTCGAGCGACTGGACCAACGGCATCCCGGCCTTGAGCAGCGTGGCCAGCTCCTGGTTGAACACAAGGAATTCCTGCGCGCGGACCCGGCCGCGGCGCCCGCGGCCGATCGACAGACGCGAAAGCCCGCCTCGGCGCTCCAGGGAGAGAACGATCAGGCCCTTTTCGTCGAGCTCGCGCCGCAGCCGCGTCTCGTCCTCGGCGATATAGACGCCTTCGCTGACGAGTCCCCCGGGCGTCGCTAACCTACAGCGGAATTCCATTGTTCACAGTCTGGCATATGACGGCAACGCCGAGTGTCACGCTTTTGGACGTGCCGTCGTTGCCGACGGTCCTTTTTCTTATTTCGGCTCGACGTAAGCGTGGAATACCCGGATGCCCAATTCGCGCGAGTCGCCGCTCTTGAGCGACGGGATCGCCGCCGGCACCAATGTCCTGTCGACGACGATGCCGAGCTCGACGGTGTCCGCGGTTCCAAGCTGGGAGGAGGATAGTCGCAGGCGTCGGAGTAGCCGCTGTCCTGGCGGCAGATCGAAGCTGTCGATCACCATCGGCCCGATGTGCAGTTCCACGTGCTGTGGCGGTGCGATCGCCGCCACCGGCTGGTCGACATCCAGGAACAGCTCGACGTCGCGTCGCGGGTTCCTGAACGACAGAACGCCCTCCTTCTTCGACCATTGCCACTCGATTCCGGATGCCGGGTCGGCAACTTCCGCTTCGTGCCACCCGCTCTTGAACACCAGGAAAACGTCGCCGCCCGATTCCCGGATGTTGAAGCGCGCCACCCGGTACGCACGCATGCCGACCGATTCGCCACCGAGCGGCAGCCGATCACCGGTGCGCGGCGCATAGATGCCCGCGTCGACCGACACCGGACCGGTGTATGACAGCTTGGGGACGAATACCGTCCGCGAGTACTCGATCGCGTCGCCGGCCTTCCACTGGCCGAGCGGCTTCTGCGGCTGGTGGTCGTCGGTCCACAAGAGCTCGCCGTCGCGACCGAGGAAATGCACGAAGACCAGATAGTCGCCGATCGGCACCTGTGCGTTTGGGGCAACCGTGAAGCGGTATGACACGTCGATGGGACTGCCGATGGTGGCGTCTGTACGATTCAGCGTAACGGCAGGTGTCGCGACGGGGGGCGCGGTCTCGTCGGAGCGTCGCGAGCACGCCACGCTGCAGGCGCACAAAAACAGTCCGACGACCACAAGGGGCAAACGTCTCATGTGACAAAAGATGGATGATACTATCCCGCGCATGGCATCTGAGGCGCTCGGGATGGTCGAGACGCGCGGGCTAATCGGATCGGTCGAGGCTGCGGACGCGATGGTCAAGGCCGCCAACGTCGTGCTCGTCGCCAAGGAGTACATTGGCGCCGGATATGTCACCGTCCTGGTGCGCGGTGATGTGGGAGCCGTCAAAGCGGCGACCGACGCCGGCGCCGCCGCCGCGCGTCGTGTCGGCGAGCTGATCTCGGTTCACGTCATTCCTCGCCCGCACGCGGAAGTCGAAAGGATTCTCCCCAAGGTATAAGCGCGCCCGATGGCCGTTCAGGACACCGCGCCACCGACCGACAAGGATCTCGCGTCCGTTGCCGAGGCGCGGTCTCTCGCGCGCGCCGCACGCCAGGCGCAGCCAATCCTTGCGGAATTCAGTCAAGAACAAATCGACGCCGTCGTTACGGCCATGGCCACCGCGGTTACGCCGCACGCCGAAGCCCTCGCTCGTCTGGCGGTCGAGGAGACCGGATACGGCGTCATCGCCGATAAGGTCGAGAAGAACCTGTTCGGTTCAGTGCAGGTATTCGAGTTCATCCGGCCGATGCGGACCGTCGGCGTGATCAATCGGATTGAAGACAAGAAAATCATCGAGATCGCGGAGCCGTTCGGGGTGGTTGCGGCGATCGTGCCGTCCACAAATCCGACGTCCACCGCCATCTATAAGGTGCTGATCTCGCTCAAGGCCCGCTGTCCGATCGTAATCAGCCCTCACCCCGCGGCAGTCCGATGCATTACGCGCTCTGTGGAGATCATGGCGGAGGCGGCCACTCGCGCCGGCGCACCGCCGGGAAGCATCGGCTGGATGCGAACGGTTTCGCTTGAGGGGACCCAGGAACTCATGAAGACCCGTGAAGTCGCCGTGATTCTCGCGACCGGCGGGATGGGCTTGGTCCGTGCAGCTTACAGTGCGGGAAAGCCGGCCTATGGGGTGGGTCCCGGAAACGCGCCCTGTTATATAGAGCGAAGCGCCGATCTCGCGAAGGCCGCCAGCGACATCATCATTGGCAAAACGTTCGATCACGGCGTGTTGTGTTCCTCCCCCAATTCAGTGGTTGTCGACGAATCAGTGGCGGAGGAAACACGCCGACACTTCCAGGCGCGCGGCGCCTATTTCATGAACGCAGGCGAAATGGAGGCGTTGGCAAAGCAGCTGGTCACGCCGCAGCGCCTGCCGAATCCTGCCCTGGTCGGCAAATCAGCGACCTGGATCGCGCAGAAGGTCGGGATCTCCGTCCCCGACGGCACGACGACGCTCATCGCGCCGCTGACTGGTGTCGGCCGCGATTACCCGTTGTCGATCGAAAAGCTGTGTCCGGTCCTGTCCTGGTATGTCGTGAAAGATTGGCGCGAGGGCTGTCAGCGCTGCATCGAGATTCTTCGCTACGGTGGAATGGGCCACACCATGTCCATCCACTCGCGGAACGACGAAGTGATCTTGCAGTTCGGCCTGCGAAAGCCGGCCTTCCGGATCTGCGTGAACACACCGACGACGCATGGGTCGATCGGGCTGACGACGGGTCTCGACCCGGCGATGACGCTTGGGTGCGGCGGCTGGGGAGGCAACATCACGTCGGACAACATTTCTCCGCGCCACCTGCTGAACATCAAGCGCGTTGCGTATGAGTTGCGGCCAGCGGTGGCGTCCGCCGGCGTCACGGCGGGGGCGGTCTCCAGGCGGGCCGACCTGCCCAAAGCACCGGAGCGGGCTGTGTCCCGCGGCATTTCGGCAGACGCGCTGGCGGAGCGCATCGATCAGTTCTTGTCGTCGCGGGGGTATCGGCCCCCACAACCCGCGTCTGCTTCAGCAGCGAGCACCGCGTCGGCGCAAGGGAACGCTCCTGTTATTAACCAGGACGTGGTTGATTTCGTCTGCGAGGACGACGTGCGGTCGGCGCTGCGGGCGGGACGTAAGGTCGTGATCGGCGAAAAGACGATCGTGACGCCGTCGGCGCGCGACCTTGGCGAGGCAAATCGCATATTCGTTCAGGCGGGCTGGCGCCCGTAGCCGGCCCTGCGCGAAACTGCCAAAGTACGGCTTGGAGTTCCCGAAACTGCTGAGGCCGTTTGACTTATAGGCTTGACCCTCCGAACGACCGAATAGTAGAGTACGGACTCCCATGCTGAGCCACGGACCTGTTCCGGCTCACTCCAGACTTGCCGCTGGGGTGATGCCGCGCTTCGGCTTTGCCGCAGCCATTACGGCTGTCGGTTTGCTCGTCGCCGCGTGCGCCACCACTCATGCGCCAGTAGCCGCTGCTCCTGTCGCGCCGGCACCGGTGCCGGTCGTTGTCGCACCGCAGCCCACGGCCCCAGCTCCCCAGCCCGCGCCCGATCCGGTTGCTGACCTGATCGCGGCATCCAGTCGCATGTTCGAAGCAGGCCAGAAAGAGTTGCAGGACGGCCACCTCGAACAGGCGAAGACCCAGTTCAATCGCGCACTGGAAGTCCTGCTCGAATCGCCATACGGTGCCCGGTCCGAGCCGCGGATTCGCGAGCACTTTGATGGTCTCGTCGAACGTATCAGCGCCTACGAGGTGACGGCGCTGGCGCAGGGCGACGGGTTCGCCGAGAAAAAGTACGAGCCCGCCACTATCGACGAATTGCTCGCGATTACGACGTTCGAGCAACCGACGCCGACGCCGGAGACCACGCAGGCGGTTACCGAAGACCAGACGCCGCACGATATCGACATCCCGCTCAACGCGAAGGTGTTGTCATTCGTGGAGCTGTTCACCGGGCGCCTGAAGGGATTCCTCGAGGAAGGGTTGAGCCGCGGTGCCCGGTTCCTGCCGATGATTCAGGACGTGTTCCGCGCCGAGGGATTGCCGCTCGACCTGGCGTATGTGCCGCTGGTCGAGAGCGCGTTCAAGCCAAACGCGCTGTCGCGGGCCAGCGCCAAGGGCATTTGGCAGTTCATGCACGGCACGGCGCTGGAAAACGGCCTGAAGCACGATTGGTACATCGACGAGCGCGCCGATCCGGAAAAGGCCACTCACGCGGCGGCGAACTACCTGAAAACGCTGTACGGCATGTTCGGTGACTGGCACCTGGCATTGGCCTCCTACAATGGCGGCCCCGGTCGGGTCCAGCGGGCAATGCAGCGATCGCATATGAGCGACTTCTGGCGGCTCAGCGCCAGCTCGCGATACCTGCCGCGGGAGACTCGTGACTACGTTCCGCTGATCCTGGCGGCGGTGATCATCGCGCGCAACCCGGCGCAATACGGGATGAACATCGCGCCCGTGGAGCTGCCGAAGATCGAAAAAGTGACGGTGCCAGGTCCGATCGATCTGCGCCGGGTCGCGGAATGGGCAGGGATTCCCGTGCAGCTGCTGCAGGACCTCAATCCCGAGCTGCGGCGGTGGACGACGCCGATTCGCATGTCGGACTATGAGCTGAAGGTTCCCGAGGGAACCGGATCGCTGGTGGGGACGAGGCTGTCCAGTGTCGATCCCGACGAACTGGCAACGCTCAATCGGTACTCCGTTCGCAAAGGGGAAACCCTGCTCAGCATTTCCCGGAAGCTCAAAGTGAGTCGGACGGACCTGGCTCAAGCCAACTATCTGTCCGGCACTGCGCGCTTGTCCCCTGGTCAGCAGCTGATCATCCCGCGCGAACCGACGGCGCTCCTTGCCGCCCGCACGGAGAACCCCGTACCGGTCACCGAGTCGCGCTCGCTCGATGCGGTGGTCGCCTCGCGCGCCGTTGCCACAAAGGCCGAGCCAGCGTCGGTGTCCCGAGTCGTGCACCGCGTGAAGCGTGGGGAAACGCTCGCCTCGATCGCGCGGCTGTATCAGACCACCGTCGCGTCGCTGAAGCAGTGGAACAAGCTGCGGAGCAATGCGCTCGTCGTCGGCCAGCGCCTGACGATTTTCGCGAAGACCCAGACGGTCGCGACCAACTGAGGCCCGCCTTCGCCGCGTCCGCGGCTTCGGCGGGCGAGCCACCAGTTCGAGGATTGTGAGGGCCGCCTTTCTTGTCCGCCGAAGCTGCGACGCAGCGAAGGCGGAAGGCGGCCGTTGGTATTTGCCCTCCGCAAAATCTGCGTACCTCGCGCTCGGACGACGCTGTTCGAATTGCCGCGTCGAACCGGCGACCTGTCGCGACTGACCCTGTTTTCCTCCTGATTCTTCACATCCCGGTTCGGTGCGCCTGTTTGCAACAGGTGCGGGCGCCATGCTCGCCACTCTTCGCAGCGCCGCGGTGTTCGGTGTCGATGCCTACCCTGTTCACGTGGAGGTCGACGTCTCTTTTGGTCTGCCGCACTTCACGATGGTTGGTCTGCCGGATGCGACGGTCCGCGAGAGTCGCGACCGAGTCCGGTCCGCCATCCGGAACTGCGGCTTCGAGTTTCCGCACCACCGCATCACCGTCAACCTCGCGCCCGCAGATGTGCGCAAGGCCGGCTCTTCCTTCGACCTGCCGATCGCGCTGGGGCTGCTCGCCGTGTCCGGTCCGCTGAAGCGTTCGAGCATCGACGACACTGTCGTGCTCGGCGAGCTGTCGCTCGATGGCGCAATCAACGGCATCCGCGGTGTGCTGCCCATCGCCGTGTCGGCGCGACGGCTCGGGATCGCGCGTCTGCTCCTGCCGCCCCAGAACGCCGCAGAGGCGTCGGTTGTCGAGGGGCTCGAGGTGTGTATCGTCCGATCGCTGCAGGAAGCGGTGGACGCGCTGAATCAACCGGAGGCCGCCACGCGCGTGTCGCGGCCCACCGTTCCGACTCCTGCGTTGACGACTAGCGATGGCGATCTCGCCGACGTCCGGGGTCAGCTTCTGCCTCGCCGTGCGCTCGAGGTCGCCGCAGCTGGTGGCCACAACCTCCTGCTCTCAGGGCCACCAGGCGCGGGCAAGACCATGCTCGCGAGGCGGCTGGGAAGCATCCTGCCGCCGCTGACCTTCGACGAGGCGCTCGAGTGCACGGCCATTCACTCGGTCGCGGGAATCTTGCCGCCTGGAATGGGACTGCTGGGGACGCGCCCATTCCGGGCGCCACATCACACCATCTCGAACGTCGCGCTGGTGGGAGGCGGCGCGATTCCCCGTCCCGGTGAGATCTCCCTGGCGCACAACGGCGTGCTGTTTCTCGACGAGATGCCGGAATTCGATCGTCGCGTGCTCGAGGTGTTGAGGCAGCCGCTCGAGGAAGGGCGCGTCACCGTCGCGCGCGCGGCACGAACCGCGGTGTTTCCGGCGAAGTTCGTGCTCATCGCTGCCATGAATCCCTGTCCCTGCGGGTTCTATGGCGACCCACGCCGCGAGTGTCGATGCCCACCCACCCTGATCGCGAAGTATCGCAGCCGGTTGTCTGGTCCGCTGCGCGATCGGATCGACCTGATCGTCGAAGTCCCTGCTGTCCCGGTGACGGCGATTGCCGATGCCGCACCGGGCGAGCCATCGAGCGTGGTCCGCGACCGGATACTCCGAGCGCGGGATCTCCAGCAGGCGCGCTATGGTGCCGGCGGGCCGCGCACCAACGCCGACCTGCGCGGCAGCGCCGTCGCGAAGCATTGCCGCCTCGGTACCGATGGACGCACGTTGCTCGGTCGCGGCGTGGAGACATTCGGGCTCAGTGCCCGCGGCTACGACCGCGTGCGCAAGGTTGCCCGGACGGTCGCCGACCTCGCCGGCTCTGACAGCATCCAGACCGACCACGTCGCCGAGGCGTTGCAATACCGGCTGGTCGAATGAGTAGGTTCGAGGCACACAAAGCGCACGAAGAACGGTTTTAGACACAAAGGACACAAAGACTTCGGCGTGAGCGGGCGGGTGGGCGGCCTGCGGCCGCCCTTCATGGGTCGGGAGAGACATGGAAACACAAGCCACATGCCGTCCAGACGCTTGCGTTTCCATGCCTCTCGCGACCCATGGCGCGCGTAGCGCGCCCCCACCCGCGTGCGCTGCTGAAGCATGAAGAAAGGACTCAAAGAATGGCGTTCGCTGCCTTGCCTGGGGAAACGGAGGCGGTCGCGACGAATGTAATCGGGGCGGCGATCGCCGTTCATCGTGAGCTCGGGCCTGGGTTTCTGGAGAAGATTTATCAGGAGGCGCTCTGCCTCGAACTCCACGCGAACGGTGTTCGCTTCGAGCGCGGGCGGCCCGTGAGCGTTCGTTATCGTGGCGTCGCCATTCCGGGTCAACGTATCGATCTGATTGTTGCCGGCTGCGTTCTCGTTGAACTCAAGGCTGTCGTCAGGATCGATCTTGCTCACGAGGCAAAGGTCATCTCGTATCTGAAGACAACCAACCTGCGGTTAGGGCTCCTTCTGAACTTCAACTGTCGGACCATGAAAGAAGGGATCAAGCGTATTGTCCTCTGACGCTCACGCTGCCATTTTGTCGACCCGGGCTTTGTGTCCTTGCTTTGTGACCTTTGTGTCCTTCGTGCCTGAAACCGTCTTTGTGCCCTTCGTGTAGCGCGCTGCCACCAGTGCCGCAGGATTTTACGTTGCGGCTTGCGCCGCGACAATCACACCACGAGGTCGTATCCAGTCTCGAGCCGCTGGTAGAACGTCAGAATCTCGTGAATGTCGAACGGGTGGGTCTCCTCACCCGTGAGAAAGTGATCGAGCACCTGGAACGCGTGCTCGATGCCCGCGGCATCATCGATATCGGCGTCCACCTTGAACGTCAACGGGGCGACAACAGAGCTGAAGAACGTCAGCTGCAAGTTCCCGTAATGGTCACGCGTCTTGAACGAGCCGGCGCGCGTGAAGCCGAGTGGCGGCGTGTGCAGTGAGCTGTCCACTTTCCTGAACCCGCCAGCGGCCTGCGCATTCTTGACGCGGTCGCGGAATTCCAGCGCCACATTCACGAAGATGCGATCGCCGCGCACGCGATACACATCGTGAACGAAGCTCCACGCGGTTCCCTCGCCGACTGGCACGTTGCTCATCTTGCAGAACAGATTGAGCAGACCGGCGCGCTCCATCATTGTCAGGCTGTCGTAGAGCGTCGCTCCGGCGCTTTCGGCATCGCTCGTCGTCATCGAGGCGTCGCGTTCGAGCGTGCTCCGTTCAAGAACAGTCTTGAGCGCGAGATCGAGCTCAGCGAACAGCGGAAACCGCGCCGTGGCACGTTGAGGAACGACTGGACAGAACAATTCGACATCGGCCGGTTTCTGACCTGAGGGCGAGATCACGAACTGGCCAACCGGTCGATGGCGCATCGGGAAGGCGCGGACGCTGTGTGGCACGCCCGGCGCCAGACCGCTGACGACGAGCTTCTTCCGCCCATCCAGATCCTTCTTCCGCACAACCTCTCTGTTGGTCCGTACGTCGGTGACGACGACGTCGACGGTGTCTTCGAGCGGCAGGCGAGAGGCGTTGGACAGACGTATGGAAAGACTTGCCATGCACCCTCCGTGTCGTACCGCGTCGGACGCAACGCGCGTCCGGAAGAACGCGCGTCTACGATCGAATATCGGAATCGGTCTGCAGGTCGCCCATGCGCATCATAGATGGTCTTGATGGCGGTGGCCGTCACGATCACGGCGCCGCCGACCACTGTCCATGTGCCCGGGCGTTCGCCGCGCACGAGCCATGTCCAGACCGGATTGAGCACCGGTTCGAGCAACAGCAGTAGCGACACTTCGAGCGCCGGCAGATGCCGAATCGCGGCGGTGAGGAAAACGTAGGCGAGACCGATCTGGAACACGCCGAGATAGACAACCGTCGCCCACTCGCTGCTGGACGCCGCCGGGAACGGCAGCGCGAACGGCAGCGACACGGCCGCAGCCATCAGGTTGCCGCTGACCACGGCCGTCAATCCCAGTCCTTCGCGTTCTCCGCCGCGTTCCGCCCAGCGCAGCGACAGGAGCGTCAACGCCCACGCAATGCTGCACACCACCCCGACGACATTCCCTGTCGCCGGATCCGGAGCTGTCGTCGTCGTGAACGGCTGGCCGAGGAAACAGGCGACCATACCGACCGCAATCGCGATGAGAAACGTCACGTCACGTCGGCGAATCGGTTCCTGCAGCAGTCGCGGCGCGAGCAGCAGGATGTAGAGCGATGCCGTCGATTGCAGAAAAATCGCATTAGCGGCGGTCGTCAGCTTGGTCGAGAGGACAAAAAGCGTCAGGGTCGCAGCGTATACGACGCCGATGAGCGCCGCCGTTCGGGACCACGCAATTTTTGGCCAGAATACGAGTAACAGCGCGAGCGTCGCGATGGCGGACCTGAGCGCGGAGACCTGAGGCGCACTGAACGCCGCTACTTTGATCGCGGCCCCACCTGTGGAGAACAGCACGGCTGCCGAGATCACTTGTAGACGAGCCTTGCTGTTCATGTTGTGTTCAGGATCCCGCCAGACATTCGCTGCGTGTTCGCTCCGGCTGCTGTTAAGTTTGCAATCGCGGGCAGTCCACGATAACCTGTCCGCGCGTCTTCCCTCAGGACGGAAACCCCAAGTTAAACGGTCCACATCCAGGCGGACCTTGCGGAGCTGATGGCCTCCAGGCGCTATACGATTGTTGTGTCCGACAGCACCTCAGGTGCGGTGCGTCGCTTCACGATGCCGGTGCGACCCGTGGTCGTGGCCGCATGTGCCGTGGCCACCCTTCCGGTGCTGATCGGGGTGGGGGCCGCATGGAAAGCCAAGGCCGACGTCTCCTCCGTCTACGCAAGCCGTCAGGCACTCGAGGCCGAGAACGCCAGTTATCGCGCTGCAACTGAGGACTTGGCCACACAGATCGAATCGTTGCAGAGCGCGATTCAGGATCTCGGTGCCCGATCGGCGCTCGATCCCGCAGTTTCTCGCGCGATGCAGAAGCTGCCCGCGCTGGTCAAGGCACGCGCAATGGGCGGCGGCAGCGGGACGGCGGATGCGTCATCGGCCCGCTCGCAGGAATACGCAAAGGCACTTTCACCGCTGACCAGCCCCGAAGACACGTTCGGGATGTTGCGGAATCTGCTCGAAGGGCTCGAGTCGCGCTTGACGGTCGTGCGGACAGTCGTCGAGAAACGGAACGCACTGGCCGCGGCTACTCCGTCAATCTGGCCGGCCCGGGGCTGGCTCACGTCAACAATGGGCGTGCGTCAGGATCCGATTACGGGAGGCGCCGATTTCCATCCTGGCCTCGATATCGCTGGTGACAAAGGACAGCCAGTCTACGCGACGGCTGCGGGCACAGTCAGCCACGCGAGTTGGGAAAACGGATATGGCAACGTCATTACGATCGACCACGGCTTCGGCCTGCAGACCCGCTATGGCCATCTGCTGAAATATGACGTGAATCCCGGTGCCAAGGTAAAGCGGGGCGATGTCATCGGCCGGGTCGGCAACACCGGTCGTTCGACGGGGTACCACCTCCACTACGAAGTGCTGGCCAACGGTCGGCTCGTCAATCCGCTCCAGCTCCTCACCCAGCAGAAACCGCGCGATCAGTAATCGCGTCGTAACTCCATATCCCATCGCGGTTTGGTTGCCGGTTGCCGAGCCACAGGCTTACAATCGGTAGATATTCACTTTGCGGCTGGCCTCCGACGTGGCTGCCGCGCTCCGACCTCGCCATTCATGATCGGCCAACTCCTCGCGAAGGTCATCGGCACCCAGAACGAACGCGAAATCAAGCGGCTGCGTCCGCTCGTCGAGCAGATCAACGATCTGGAGCCGCAGATCACGGCGCTCTCCGACCAGCAGCTTCGTGACAAGACTCCCGATTTCCGCCAGCGGCGGACCAACGGTGCCAGCCTCGATGACCTGCTGCCGGAGGCGTTCGCCGTCGTCCGCGAAGCGGGCCGACGCGTCATCAACATGCGGCACTACGACGTGCAGCTCATTGGCGGCATGGTGCTGCACGCCGGCAAGATCGCGGAGATGAAGACGGGCGAAGGCAAGACGCTCGTCGCGACGTTGCCCGCCTACCTCAATGCGCTGGAAGGCAAAGGCGTGCACGTCGTCACCGTGAACGACTATCTGGCGCGCCGCGACTCCGAGTGGATGGGACGTTTGTACCGGTTCCTCGGGATGGACGTGGGCGTGATCCAGCACGAGCTGAACGATCAGCAGCGGCAGGTCGCATACGGAGCCGACATCACCTACGGCACGAACAACGAGTTCGGGTTCGACTACCTGCGCGACAACATGAAGTTCGAATTGTCGGCGATGGTGCAGCGGCCGCACTACTACGCCATTGTCGACGAGGTCGACAGCATTCTGATCGACGAAGCGCGCACGCCGCTGATCATCTCGGGCCCGGCGGAGGAGTCCACCGACCTCTATTACGAGGTCGATCGCATCATCCCGAAGCTGAAGCCCGGCGCCGTCACGCGCGGCGACACCAAGGCGGAAGAGCGCGAAGCGCTCGAAGCCACCGGCGACTACATCGTCGACGAGAAACACAAGACCGTGACGCTCACCGAGAGCGGCATGGCCAAGGCGGAGCAGCTGTTGTCGCACCGGCTGGTGCCGGACTCGAACGGGTTGTACGACCCGGCGAACATGCCGCTGCTTCACCACATTCACCAGGCGCTGCGCGCGCACACGCTGTTCCGCCTGGACGTGGACTACATGATCAAGGACGGTGGCGTGGTGATCGTCGACGAGTTCACCGGCCGGCTCATGCCGGGTCGGCGGTGGAGCGACGGACTGCACCAGGCCGTGGAGGCGAAGGAGAAGGTCAAGATCGAGCGCGAGAACCAGACGCTGGCGACCATCACCTTCCAGAACTACTTCCGCAAGTACAAGAAGCTGGCCGGCATGACCGGCACGGCCGAGACCGAGGCGCCTGAGTTCGCCAAGATTTACAACCTCGACGTGATGGTGATCCCGACCAACCGTCCTCTGCAGCGCGTCGAGGAGGCAGACCTCGTCTACCGAACCGAGCGCGAGAAGTTCGATGCCATCGTCGCCGACATTCTCGAAAAGCAGTCGTCAGGTCGACCGACGCTGGTCGGCACCGTTTCGATCGAAAAGTCGGAACGCCTGTCAGGTCTGCTTCGCAAGCGTGGGATCAAGCACGTGGTGCTCAACGCGAAGTATCACGCACAGGAAGCCGAGATCGTGGCGCAGGCCGGTCGCAAGGCCAACGTCACCATTGCCACGAACATGGCCGGCCGTGGCACCGACATTCTCCTCGGCGGCAACGCCGAGCACATGGCGCGCCAGCAAGCGCTGGCCGAGAGCGTTGCCGAGCGGCTGCCCCGCGGAGAGGAAAAGTTCGTCGACGACGAAGAGTTCGTCTACTTCTTCCACATCGACGGCTTCTACCGCGTTCCGCGGAAGGACTGGGAGCGGATCTACGCCCACTTCAAACGCGAGACGGACACCGAGCACGAGGAAGTCGTCGGACTGGGCGGTCTGCACATCCTGGGCACCGAACGGCACGAGGCTCGCCGCATCGACAACCAGTTGCGCGGTCGTGCCGGGCGCCAGGGCGACCCGGGATCTTCGCGATTCTATCTCTCGCTCGAAGACGACCTGATGCGCATCTTCGGGTCGGATCGAATTTCCGGCCTGATGCAGAAGCTCGGGATGGAAGAAGGCGTGCCGATCGAGCACGGTATGGTGACGCGCGCGATCGAACGAGCTCAGAAGCAGGTCGAAGCGCAAAACTTCTCCGTCCGCAAGCACCTCCTCGAATACGACGATGTGATGAACAAACAGCGTGAGAGCGTCTACACGCTGCGGCGCGAGATTCTCGAGGGCAAGGTCCACCTCACCGAGGAAGAAGTCGTCGACACGAAGGAATACGTGTTCGCGCTCGCCGAGGAAATTCTCGAGGAGCAGATCGAGCGGTTTGCGGGCAAAGACGTCGACGTCGAAGAGTGGGACACTCCCGCTCTCACCCGCGAGGTGTCTCGTATCTTTGGGATGGAGCCGACGGAACTGGAAAAACTCGATCTCGGGAGCAAGAGCGCCGACGAGATGTTCGACGCGATCTGGGATCTCTCCAAGCAGAACTACGACGCGAAGGAATCGGTCGTCGGTGCCGAGCTGCTGCGCCGCGTCGAGCGCGACATCATGCTGCAGATCGTCGACGCGCAGTGGAAGGACCACCTCTACTCGCTCGATCACCTGAAGGAAGGCATTGGCCTGCGTGGCTACGGCCAGCGTGATCCGCTCGTCGAGTACAAGAAGGAAAGCTTCGCGCTGTTCCAGGACATGAAGGCGCGGATCGAAGAAGAAATCGTCAGGTATTTGTTCTGGCTGCGACCGATGATCGCCGAAAGCGGCGAGACGGCGGCCGTCCGCCAGCCGAGGCCTCGTCCGTCTCCGCGTCGGCCGGCGGCGATCACGATGAACAATCCGGCGGCGGAAACGGTACCGGCGTTTGCGGCGGCGCGGTCATCGGGAGCGATGACGGCGACCGCGGAGCCAATCCCCAGTGGTCCCGGGCCGCGGCCTGCGCGTACCGGCGGTGACGACGTGATCAAGACGTTCAAGCGCGAAGAGCCCAAAGTGGGGCGCAACGATCCGTGCCCGTGCGGCAGTGGGAAGAAGTACAAGAAATGTCATGGTGCCGCGGCGTAGACAGGTATCAGGTATCAGGAATCAGGTATCAGGGCTGGGCTAGGAATCAGACCTGATTCCCGACAGCCCTGAATCCTGATACCAGATTCCTGATTCCTTCAGGATCACGAGGATTCATGGATCTCAAGACCGGATCACTGACGCTCTCGCCCGTTGACGCCGGCATTGCCACGGCGCTTACCTTCGATGACATCCTGCTCGTCCCCCAGCACTCGACGGTGCTGCCGACTGGCGTCGACACGTCGACGCGGCTGACGGCCAACATCCGTCTGAACGTGCCGCTGGTCAGCGCGGCGATGGACACGGTGACCGAGTCGGCGCTCGCGATCGCGATGGCGCAACTGGGCGGCATCGGGATCATCCACAAGAACCTGTCGATCGAAGAGCAGGCGTCCGAAGTCGATCGCGTGAAGCGCTCCGAGAGCGGGATGATCGTCAACCCAATCACCCTCTCCCCGTCCAACCGCATCTACGAAGCGCTCGACCTGATGAAGACCTATCGGATTTCCGGTGTGCCGATCACCGAAGACGGCAGCAAGGAAGGCCGGCTGGTCGGCATTCTGACGAATCGAGATCTGCGCTTCGAGACCAACGTCAATCGTCCGATCCACGAGGTGATGACCAAGGATCCGCTGTTCACCGTTCCCGTCGGGACGACGCTGGACGAGGCGCGCGAGTTCCTGCACCGGCACAAGGTCGAAAAGCTGCTGGTGGTGGACAAGGACTTCCGCCTCAAGGGGCTCATCACCGTCAAGGACATTCAAAAGGCGATCAAATATCCGAACGCGTGCAAGGACGCGCTCGGCCGGCTGCGGTGCGCGGCAGCGGTCGGCATCGCGAAGGATACGCTGGAGCGCGCGGCGGAGCTTGTCGCCGCCGGCGTCGACGTTCTCGTTGTGGACACGGCGCATGGTCATTCGCAGAACGTCATCGATATGGTGAGCCGGATTCGCCGTCAGTTCCCGAACACGGAGCTGGTTGGCGGCAATGTGGCCACCGCCGCGGCGACCGAGGCGCTGATCGACGTTGGTGTCGACGCGGTCAAGGTCGGCATCGGCGCCGGCTCGATCTGCACGACGCGCGTCGTCGCCGGGATCGGTGTGCCGATGATCACCTCGATCATGGAATGTGCGCACGCTGCGGCCCCGCGCAACGTGCCGGTGATCGCCGACGGCGGCATCCGCTACTCCGGCGACATCGTCAAGGCGCTGGCCGTGGGCGCGAGCTGCACGGTGATGGGCAACCTGTTTGCCGGCACCGATGAAAGCCCGGGCGAGCTGATTCTGTTCCAGGGGCGCAGCTTCAAGGAGTATCGCGGCATGGGGTCGATCGGCGCGATGCGCCGCGGCAGCCGCGATCGCTATTTCCAGGACGAGTTCGATCTCGAAGGGGGCCGCTCCAGCGACAAACTGGTGCCTGAGGGGATCGAGGGGCGTGTTGCGCACAAAGGGAGCGCCGCGGCGGTGATTCATCAGCTGGTCGGCGGCCTGCGCGCGGGCATGGGTTACTGCGGTGCGGCGAACATTTCCGAACTGCAACGCAAGGCGAAGATCGTCCGCATCACTCCCGCCGGTGTCCGCGAGAGTCACGTGCACGATGTGACGATCACGAAGGAAGCACCCAATTACCGGATGGAGTGACCATCCCCTATCCACCATCCAGCTCGATCCGCCGCGTGTTCTCGTCGACAATCCCGATCGTCACCGTGCGCGCGTGCGGCAAATCGTGCGTCAGCCGATCGGGCCACTCGATCGCGAGCACTCCATCGCGAGCGCCGAGCTCTTCCAGTCCGAGGTCCTCGGTTGCGGCACGTTCCAGACGATACAGATCGACGTGATACAGGGTGAGCCGTCCGCCTCGATACTCGTGGACCAGCGTAAAGGTGGGACTGCTCACTTCCGCCGGGTCAATGCCCAGACCTTCCGCCAGTCCGCGAACGAACGCTGTCTTGCCAGCCCCGAGATTCCCGGACAACAACAGCACGTCGCCCGGCTGCAGACTCGCCGCGAGATGCTGCGCCACGGCAGCAGTTTCGCCTTCCGAATGAGTCAAATGGATCACGACTTGAGGCGCGCGTGACAAGGCGCGCCCTGCGCTGCCGCGGCCCTCATTGACCATCTTGAATGCGGCCGGTAAGACGACCGAGTGCTTCGCCCAACTTGCCGAGCAGATCGGTTGCCGTCATCGCCACCTGGCCGTGTTCCGCCTCGGCGAGATCGCCCGCCGCGCCATGCAGGAAGACGGCGACGCGGCACGCGGCTTCGGCATCCAGCAACTGCGCCAGCCAGGCGGCGATCATGCCGGTGAGGACGTCACCGGTGCCGCCGGTGGCCATGCCGGGGTTGCCGGTCGGATTGATGAAGACCTTCCCTTGCGGCGTGGCGATGACGGTACGGTGCCCCTTGAGCACCACGTAGAGGTGATGCGTGGTCGCAAAGTCGCTCGCGACCTGAATGCGGTTCCCTTGCACGTCCTCAATCGATGAGGCGGCGAGGCGGGCCATCTCGCCAGGATGCGGCGTGATGATCACCTCGCGTTCCTCACTCCCCGTGAGCACGCCCGGCTGGTCCGCGAGTACGGTGAGCGCATCGGCGTCGAGCACCAGCGGCACGGTCGCGCGAGCGACGAGCGTTCGCACGAATTCGGCGACTCCGGGCGTCCGACCGAGCCCGGGGCCGCAGGCGATGACATCATGACGCAGCTCGAGCAATCGCGCGGCGGCGGTGGCCGCCGCCGCGCCGTCGGCCTCCGGCAGCGGCTCGGTCATGAAGTCGGGTGCGATCGACGTGACGACCGGCAGGCACGAGCCGGGTGTCGCGACGGTCACGAGGCCGGCGCCGGATCGCAATGCACCCATCGCCGCGAGTTGCGCCGCGCCGGTCTTGCCGCGCGATCCGGCAGCGATTGTGACGCGGCCGAAATCTCCCTTGTGCGAGTCGGCGCTCCGCGGCTGCACGTGCTCGCGCACCTGCTCGGTGGTCAGCAGCTCGATATGCGGTCCGTCAACGCCGAGAATCACTCCGTACGGGATTCCGATGTCGGCGATCACCACGTCGCCGGCATAGGCTTCACCCGGCGGAAGGATCAACGGCAGCTTCGGCGCGGCAAGCGTGACGGTCATCGAGGCGTCGATGCAGTCGCCGATCAGGTGCGGCGTGTCGGCCGAGACGCCGCTCGGCAGGTCGATCGCCACGATCGGAATGTCAGCGGCGTTGACATCGGCGACCAACGTTTCCAGCATGCCGCCGAGCGGCGACCGGAGACCGGTACCGAAGATCGCGTCGACCAGCAGCGTGCACTGCGAGATCTCCGAGAAGTGCAGCTCCCAGCTCTGTTCGTCGTTGATCTCCACGACGGTGATGCCAAGCCGGCCGAGGATATCCAGATTGATGCGCGCGTCGCCGCGTACATCGGCAACGGCGCCAATGACGAACACCGCGGTGTCGATTCCACGCTGCAGCAGCGTGCGCGCCACGACGAAGCCGTCGCCGCCGTTGTTGCCGCGGCCGCACAAAACGGCAACGCGGCCCTGCAGCGCCGCTTCGTACGACGCCTCGATCGCGGCCACCACCTGGCGGCCGGCATTTTCCATGAGCACGAGCGATGGGATTCCGATCTCTTCGGTGGTATAGCGGTCGGCCTCGCGCATCTGCGCGGCGTTGAGGATTCGCATCAGGCAGTAAGCAGTAGGCAGTATGCGGCAGGCGACCGGCGATTGTCACTTTCCAAGGCGATTCTGCCTACTGCATACTGCCTTCTGCCGACCGCCATGCCAGCCACAGTCAGTGTCAACGGCCGTATCAGCAGCGAACGCGACGCCGTCGTCTCCGTCTTCGATCACGGATTTCTGTACGGCGAAGGCATCTATGAAACGCTGCGCACCTACAACTCGCGCCCGTTCCTGTACGACCGGCACATGCGAAGGATGCGCCGGTCGGCAGGCATGATCGCCCTGCCGCTGCCTTTTTCCGACGAGGCGCTGGCCGCGAGCATCTGCGAGACGATGGCTGCCGCGGCCCTCGGCACTGACGAAGCCTATATCCGGGTGCTCGTCACCCGCGGCGTCGGCGACCTCACTTACGATCCGAGCGCCACTCCCACCCCTACCGTCGTCATCATCGTCAAGCCACAGATTGATCCACCGCCGGAGGCGTATGCGGCTGGCGTGCGCGTGGCGATTGTCGAAATCATCCGCAATCATCCGGCGTCGGTGAACCCGCTGATCAAGTCCAATAACCTGATGAACAGCGCCCTGGCCATGCAGCAGGCGCTGCGGCGCGGCGCCTTCGAAGGCGTGATGCGCAACTACCGGGGCGAGCTCACCGAATGCACCACCTCGAATCTGTTCATTGTCCGGGACGGCGCGGCACTGACGCCGCCGCTCGACGCCGGCCTGCTCCCCGGCATCACTCGCGAGTTCCTGTTCGAGATCGCACAGGAGGCCGGCATTCCGATGCGGGAGCAGACACTCCGCGACCATGACTTCTACTCCGCGGACGAAGCCTTTTTGACGGGAACCACGAGAGGCGTGCTGCCGATCACCGCGGTCGACGACCGGGTGATCGGCACTGGGAAACCGGGACCGATCACGGTCAAGCTGCTGGAGGCGTTTCGCCGGGCGACCGCAACGTAATTCATTCGGATCGTTCGAGCCGTTCGGATCGTTGGAGCCGTTCGGATCGTTCGAGTCGTTCGGACCGCTCGCGAACGTGCCGAACGGTCCGAACGTTCAAGTGAATGCTTCCACGGGCGGGCAGGAGCAGAACAAGTTGCGGTCGCCGTAGGGATTGTCGATTCGTGCAACGCTGGGCCAAAACTTGTTCGCGCGCACGAACGGCAGGGGGAACACCGCCTGTTCACGCGAGTACGGATGCTGCCATACCGCCGCCATGACCGCGGCGGCGGTATGTGGTGCGTTCTTCAGCAGGTTGTCCTTCCGGTCGGCGCTGCCTGAGACGACGGCCTCGATCTCTTCGCGAATCTGAATCATCGCGTCGCAAAAGCGATCGAGCTCTCCTTTGTCCTCGCTCTCGGTCGGCTCCACCATCAGCGTACCGGCGACGGGAAACGACACGGTTGGAGCATGAAAACCATAGTCGATCAGCCGCTTGGCTACGTCCATCTCGTCGATGCCTGCCGACTTGAACGCACGGAGATCGAAGATCATCTCGTGCGCGACCCTGCCTCGCGACCCGGTGTAGAGCACGGGATAGTGCGGCTCGAGACGCGCCTTGATGTAGTTCGCATTGAGGATGGCGTGACGAGTGGCGTCGGTCAGGCCATCCGCGCCAAGCAGCCTGACGTAGGCGTAGGAGATCAGCAGGATGCTGGCGCTGCCCCACGGCGCCGCGGACACGGCATGGATCGCTCGTTCACCGCCAACTGATGCCAGCGGGTGGCCCGGCAGATACGGCGCCAGATGATGTGCCACCCCGATCGGGCCCATACCCGGTCCGCCACCGCCGTGCGGGATCGCGAATGTCTTGTGCAGATTGAGGTGGCACACGTCGGCGCCGATCAGTGCCGGACTAGTCAGGCCCACCTGCGCATTCATGTTCGCCCCGTCCATGTAGACTTGCCCGCCGTGTTCGTGGACGATGGCGCAGATGTCTTTGATGCGGTCTTCGAACACGCCGTGCGTGGACGGATACGTGACCATCAGGCACGCGAGTCGATCCCGATGTTGTGCCGCCTTCCGGCGCAGATCATCCACATCGACGTTGCCGTCTTTGGCCGTGGCGATCACGACGACGCGCATGCCGGCCATCGCGGCGCTGGCCGGATTGGTGCCGTGCGCCGATGCCGGAATCAGCACGATGTCCCGCTCGCCTTGGCCGCGATCGCGCTGATACGCGCGAATGACCATCAGGCCGGTGAGCTCGCCCTGCGCGCCCGAGTTAGGCTGCAGCGAGACGGCGGCAAAACCGGTGATCTCGCACAGGGCGCCCTCGAGCTCGCTGAACAGCCGCGCATATCCCTCCGCCTGATCGGCCGGCGCAAACGGATGCAGCTTGCCAAAATGCGCCCACGTGATCGGCAGCATCGCGGTGGCCGCATTCAGCTTCATCGTGCACGAGCCGAGCGGAATCATCGAGTAGTCGAGGCCGACGTCCTTCCGCTCGAGGCGCCGGATGTATCGCATCATCGCCAGCTCGGAGTGATGCGTGTTGAACACCGGATGCGTCAGGAACGTGCTCGTGCGACGCAGCGACGCGTCGAGCCGGCTGCCGGGTATGGTCTCGGCGATCCGCTCTGGCGGCCCGGCGAACGCTTCCACAATGCTGCGCACGTCGGCGGGAGTGACGGTCTCGTCGAGAGCGACGGCGATGGTCCGATCGTCGATGTAGCGGAAATTGATACCGCTCGCCGTTGCACGATCGCGGATCGAGGCAATGCCATCGGCCACGCGAAGCCGCAACGTGTCGAAGTACTGGCCGTTGAGTTGCGGGAAGCCACGCCCGGTCAGCTCCCGCTCGAGCACACATGTGAGCTCGTGCACGCGTGTGGCAATCGCCTTCAGGCCATCGGGTCCGTGGTACACCGCGTACATCGCGGCGATGTTGGCCAGCAGCGCCTGCGCCGTACAGATGTTCGAGGTCGCCTTTTCGCGGCGGATGTGCTGCTCGCGTGTGGCGAGGGCCATGCGATACGCGGTGCGCCCCTCCGCATCGATCGAGACGCCAATCAGCCGTCCTGGTGCCTGGCGAACGAACGACTGGCGCGTGGCCAGGAACGCCGCGTGCGGGCCGCCATACCCAAGTGGCACGCCGAATCGCTGCGAATTGCCGAACACGACATCCGCACCCATCTCGCCAGGGGGGTTCACCAGCACCGACGCGAGGAGATCGGTCCCGACCGCCACCAGCACGCCGGCATCATGTGCGCGCGCAATCAAGGTGGAGAGATCACGGATCTCGCCCGCCTCGTCCGGGTTCTGCAGCAGGACGCCGAAGACGCGCGGATCGTCGAACACCATCTGGTCGGCGGGCCCGACGTGAAGATCGATATCCAGCGGTTCCGCGCGCGAGCGCACGACGTCGATCGTCTGCGGGAAACAGCGATCGCCGACGAGGAACAGACCTCGCCGCTCTGCCCCCGCTCGCGACGTGTTGACCCGTCGCAGCAGTGTCATCGCCTCGGCTGCCGCTGTCGCCTCGTCCAGCAGTGAGGCGTTGGCGATCTCCACGCCGGTCAGGTCCGCGACCATGGTCTGGAAATTGAGCAGCGACTCGAGCCGGCCTTGCGCGATCTCCGCCTGATAGGGCGTGTACGGCGTGTACCAGCCTGGATTCTCCAGGACCATGCGCAGAATCACACTCGGCGTGATCGTGTCGTGATAGCCGAGGCCGATGTACGAGCGAAACGTCTTGTTCCGCTGCGCCAGCGCCGTGAGACGACGAAGGAAGCCGTGCTCGCTTTCGGCGGGTGGAAGAGTGAGCGGGCGGTCGAGGCGAATGGAGCGCGGAATGACCTCGTCGATCAGCGCGTCGAGTGAATCGACGCCGATCGCCGCGAGCATTTCATCGCGCTGCGTCGGCGAGGGGCCGATGTGCCGCGGCGCAAACCAATCCGACGCCTCGAGCGGGTGCATGTTACGCGAGAAGGGCCTCGTATTGAGCGCTGTCGAGGAGCGCCTGGGTCGCGGCGGGATCGTTCAGCCGGACGCGAATCATCCAGGTGCTATGCGGTTCGCTGTTCACTTTCTCCGGATGATCCTTCAGCACCGGATTCACCTCGACCACCGAACCGCTCATCGGCGCGAACAGCTCCGACACCGCTTTCACCGACTCAATCGAGCCGAACGACTCACCCACCGCAATGTCGCGTCCGACCTCTGGCAGGTCGACGTACACAACATCCCCGAGCTGCTGTTGTGCATAGTCGGTGATTCCCACCTCCGCCGTGTCGCCGGAGATGCGAATCCACTCGTGGTCTTTCGTGTACTTCAGATCGCCGGGATACGCCATGTCGTCTCCTGGCGGACCTGACAAGGTCCGCCCTACATCCTCGGACTTTACAAGGACGCCCTGCCAATGACTGTCGTGGTATCCGACTTCAGCCGGACCGCGCGCGCTTGTAGAACGGCAGCGGCACAATTCGCGCTCGAGTCGTTCGACGGCGAATGTCGATGGCGATCTCCTGTCCCGTGGCGCTCAGATCCGCGGGAACATACGCCATGCCGATCGCTTTCTTGAGGAACGGGGTCTGCGTGCCGCTGGTCACGACGCCGATGCGGCGGTCGCCCGCGATCACGCCGTACCCGTGTCGTGCAATTCCGCGATCGAGCATCTCGAACCCGACCAGCCGCTGCGCCGGCCCGTTCTTCTTCTGATCCCGCAGTCGCTCATGGCCGATGAATGCGTCCTTCTTCCAGCCGACGATCCAGCTGAGACCCGCTTCAACGGGCGTCGTCGTCTCATCGATATCGTTGCCGTACAGCCGCATGCCCGCTTCGAGCCGCAGCGTGTCGCGCGCACCGAGGCCGCAGGGGATGACGTCGGCAAAGCGGCCGGCCTCGAGCAGCGCCTGCCAGACGCGATCGGCCATGTTCGGCGGCACGAAGATCTCGAACCCGTCTTCCCCGGTATACCCGGTGCGCGAGATCGTTGCGCGCGCGCCTGCCACCTCACCGTGTCCGAAATGGTAGTAGCCGAGGTCCGCCAGCTCCACGCCGGTCAGCGGCTGCAACACTTCGACGGAGGCTGGACCTTGAATCGCAATCAGTGCATAGCGACTGCTCGTGTCGACAGCCGCCACCTGGCCCACCGCTTTGATCTGCTCGACAATCCAGGAGTAATCCTTCGCTGTCGTCGACGCGTTGACGACGAGCATGAAGTGCACCGGCGCCATCCGGTACACGACCATGTCGTCGATGAATGTGCCCTCCGGCGTCAGCAATCCGGAATACTGCGCCTGTCCGACCTTCAACGTCGAGGCGTCATTGCAGGAGATTCGCTGCACCGCCGCCAGCGCGTCGACGCCGGCGATCTCGATCTGACCCATGTGGCTGACGTCGAACACGCCGGCGCGCGTCCGCACGGCGAGATGCTCATGGGTGATGCCCGAATACTCGACCGGCATGTCCCAGCCGGCGTAGCCAACCATGCGCGCCTGCGACGCGCGATGTCGGGCGTTGAGCGGAGTTTTCCGCAGCTCGGCGGCAATGGTGTCGGTCATGAACGCTTCGCGAGGCGAGCGCTTTGGCGATCAGCGTGTGCGATCACGGCAGGCGAACAACACAAGAGTCTCCCGTCGCGGAGACTCGATCGATGCAAGGTACTATGCGCGTCGCATGAGGGTCAAGGTTGCGATCTTGCCGTGTTGCGATCTTACCGTCGAACGATGACGGCTTGCGTCGTATCGAACGAGGAGCCGTCGCGCAGTGTCTCGAACACCTTTGCCAGCAGGGCGGGTGTGACCGGGCCAACGGGCGCAATCTCGTGTGCCTTGAGCAGCTCGGACCGATGCGGCAACAGAAAGAGGTAGGCGTCGCACAATCCGGCGAGATCGTCGAGACGATGAGAGGAGAGGATCACGGCGGCGCCGCGATCGCGCTTGGATTCGAGCGTTGCCGACAACCAGCGTGCAGCATCTGGATCGAGTCCTTCCCACGGTTCATCGAGAAGGATCAGTCCAAGCGGATGACGGCCGAGGACGGTCCGCAGCCCGAGGAGCTGTCGACCGCCGCGCGATAACGCTCGCATCGGTCGACGATCCGGCGTCACCGGCTCGCCGGTTCCCAACTTGCCCCATGCACAGGCCCGGACAAACGCCGGCAACGTGGCCTCGCCGGCAAAGTAGGCAACGCCGACGCGCTTGAGTGCGTCCCGTGGACTGAGGCCGCTGATCCGAATCTCTCCCTGGGCTGGCACGATGCAGCCGGCGATGGTGCGCAGCAGCGTCGTCTTCCCCGCGCCATTGTGTCCCATGACACCGAGGCACTGGCCGGCGGCGAGCGTGAACGACACCTGATCGAAGACGAGTCGCCTGCCGCACATCACTCCGAGCGCTCGCACCGAGACCGCAGCGCTCATCATTGCGCGGCTTCAAGCGGAATGCTCGCGCGTCGGATCCCGAACAGGGCCGCCACCATGCTGAGACTACTGACGCCAAGCGGCAGCATCGCAGCGCCGAGGTGCGATCGAACATCCTGGCCAATCATCCCGAGCGGATACACAAGATTCACTATGGGCGCCGCGACGGGCAGCGCACCATGAACCGCGGCCCCCAATGCGAAGATCGCCAGCCAGCCGATGCCTGCGGAGAACCGTGGCAGAAACGCGGTCAACGCCCACGGGGCTGTAGACAGCACGAACAAAGCGGCGATGGATCCTGACGTCAAGCCCACCGTGCCTCCGCCACGCACCACAAGCAGTTCCGCAGTGACGACGGTGAGCCAGCTCGCGATTCCGGCGAACGCCGACATCGCCCAGTGCACCAGCGCGATCGCCAGCCGATCGTCTCCGCGCGTCAGCAGCAGGTCGTAATGCCCTCGGCGTGCGTGCGGGAGAAACCCTGAGGACACCGCGAACAGCTGCAGCGCAAGCACCGCCTTCAGCGTTCCCGCCGTCCGCGACGGATCGAGACACACCGCCACGACGGACGCGCCGGTGAGGACGATGAAGGTCGCGCGCGTCAGTGCGGGGACGGGCGGCACGACGCGAAAGAAGCGAATGAGGTCTACCATGGCGTCTCGCGGTGCCGCATCTCACTGTGGCGCCGTTGCCGGGTGCTCCCCGGCGCTTTCAGTCACCGACTTTACCCAGGCCGGCCATCGCCGTCGTGAGGGTGATTGGACCTGCTCGGTGTGGCGCAGATAGGCCTCGAGCGTGTGATAGCTAATGTTGAGAACGCGGCACGCGCGACGTTTATTGCGGCTGCATCGTTCGTAGACGATCCGCGCGTAGCGGCTGGCCCACGCCCGCATCGACATGTCGGGCGCCATCGACTGCCCTACCGCCTCCGCAAAGTCGCCGCGCACATGGGGTGGCAGGTCGTCGATCTCTATCGATGACGACTCGGCCAGCGCCACGGCACGCTCGATGACGCGCTGCAGCTCGCGAACATTGCCGGGCCAGGGGTACACGCGCAAGGCGTCGGCGGCGATCGGCGACAACGTCAGATCGCGCATCTGGCGATGTCTTGCCAGGAAATAGTTCGCCAGCTCCACCACGTCCTCGCGACGTTCGCGCAGCGCCGGGACGTGAATCTCCACTCCACACAACCGGTAGAACAGATCGGCTCGAAACAACGATCGTTCGACCATGTCCGAGAGCGGCCTGTTGGTGGCGACGATGATACGAGTGTCGACGCGTCGAACGGCCGCGCCGCCAACACGTTCGACGCTGAGATCCTGGATGGTTCGCAGCAGCTTGGCCTGGGCCGAGATCGACAGGTCCGATACCTCGTCGAGAAACAGCGTCCCGCCATTGGCATGTTCGAACTTGCCGCGACGGCCACGCACGCCCGTGGCGGTGCGTTCCTCGATCCCGAACAGCTCCGCCTCGAGCAGCGTTTCGACGAGCGCGGCACAGTTGACGGCCACAAACGGCCCGTGGCGCCGATGACTGAGGTCGTGCAGTTGCCGCGCGACCAGCTCCTTTCCGGTGCCGCTCTCCCCTTCGATGAGGACGGGGAAATCAGTCGCCGCCGCGCGTTCGATCCGATCCCGCAATGCGTGCATCACCACGCTGGAGCCAATCAGCGGCGCGGCTCCGTCCACCAACGGTGCGCGTCCGCGCATCCGCACACGCGCGGCCTCCAGCACCAACGCCGCAAGATGCGCCGCCGTCGTCAACGCGTCATGGTCACGCTCGCCGAGAGGACGGCTCGGCTCGCACGATGCCTCGAGGACGGCCTGCACGCGCGGATCGGTCGAGGGCACGCCGAGGACGATCGATTCCGCCGTGCGAGTGGGTGTCACCAGTCTTGCCTGGTATCGCGCCGGAATCTCCCGCAGCCGCACGGTGCGAATCGACAGCGTACGCTGCAGCTCCTGCTCGAACGTGGTCAGCAGATCCCGGTCACCGCTATCGCGGGCGAGGGTCGTCGCCAGTGCTTCCAGCACGTCGCGCAAGTCGCCGCGGCGTACTGCGTCGCGGCCGCGCAAACCGCAGTGCACGAGCATCGAGGAGTTCTCGTTTCCGCTGGACATGACCACCGCTTAACCAAGCTCGGTGCCACAGATCTGATGCCTGAGGCAGAGAGCAAATGGGTCGTTTTCCCTGACAATCGACGGCGGAGGTATCTGCTGAGGGTAAGCGCTGCCCCCGGCCGCAGCGACGACAGTGATCGCCGAGGGAACGCCATACCCCGCCGCGGGCGAAGTCAAGAGTCAAACGCAAAAGTCAAAAGCAAATCGTCGAAAGCGAGTTTGAAAACAGGAACGGAGGATCGTCTGCAGGCGTCGCCCGTGGGGCGCTGGTGTGAGGCGAACGTCGAAAGTGAACGCGCGGGCGGCGAAGTGGCCTACGTAGCCGCAGTAGTGTCGATCGTCTTTTCGAACGCGAGCGCTCCGCTGTAGCGAAGAACGTCAGCCGCGACATGTGAAACGAACGCGCGGACGACGCGACTGCGAACAAGCACACGGCCGTCGCGGGTGACGACATGCACGTCGACGTGCGATCCCGGATGCAGTCGCGCGAGGCCGTCAACGAGCACACCGGTGTCGGAGACGTTCACGACATCGAGCTCGCGTCCCGCGCGCAGGCGAACGCGCGCGAGCGGCTCTTGCCGCTCCGGGGTTCGCCGATGAGCGCGGCGCGATTCGTATGTCGGACTGTTCGCAGGGGGCGGCGACGTTGCCCTCGCCAAGATGTTGCGTGGCGCACGATCGGTGTCGGCCTTGACGGCAGACGGTGCGATTCGCGATCGGTCTAGTAGATCGCCACCCAATCTCGTCGCCTTTCGTCGTACCGCTGCAGGCGCGTTCTTCCAGTGGCGCCGAGCACGCGGATCACATACTGGGTACGGTCCGCGCCGCGGATGTAGATGCTGCCCGCCGTTGCCGTTCCCAATGGTGTGAACGACAAGAGATTGCTCCCACCACTCAACTGAACACCAGCCGTCGCCGGATCGGTCGTCCCATTGGCGATCGTGACTCGCGGAAACAGATCACCGAGCGCCATCGTCGCATCGAGCTGCCGGTCGATGCCATCTCGAATGTCGCGTGTGCGGACGCCGTTTCGGTTCCCATCGATGAACGATGAGTACACAACCGCACCATTGACGACGTCGAAGCGCAGCGCGATGGTCGCCGCACGACCGACAGCCTGCGTGCGGGCGAGCGCCAGCTGCGCCGCCAGGTAATGCGTCGCGGCCAGGGCACGGGAGCGCTCGATTGCGGCGAAGGCCTGCGGGACTGCCATGGCGGCGATCACGATCGCCACGCCCGTGACGAACACGAGCTCGAGCAGCGTATACCCTCGTTCGGATCGTTCGGATCCTTCGAGTCGTTCGGATCGTTCGAGTCGTTCGGGTCGTTCGAACCGCTCGAGTCCGTCGTTCGTCGCAGTCAGATCAATGGTGGTCATGCGAATGTCAGTCGACGACAACGAACAGAACGTTTCGAACGCGTCGAACGTCCGAACGATCCGAACCTGTGGCTTACTGCGTCGTGTGCTCTCCACGGGCGGCGGCGACGGTGATATACGGCTTCAACTTGAGGAAGCTCTTCTCCCCCACGCCCTTGACGTTCATCAGCTCCTCGATCTTCTTGAAGCCGCCGTTTTTCTGCCGATATTCGACGATGCGCTCGGCGGTCGCCTTGCCGACACCGGGCAGCGAATCGAGCTGCGCCACGCTGGCGGTGTTGAGATTGATCGGCGTGGTGGCCGATGCGGTCGCCGCTGGTTCTGAGCGCTTGGTGGGCGCCTGCGCAAAAGCCGTCGTGGCGCACAGAACCACCAGGAGCGCGGACGTGATGCTGCGAATCATGGGCACTCTTCTCCTCTCCGCAATGGCAGGCACGGCGTCGCCGCGGGAGCGCGGAGCGATGACTCTCGAGTGAACGCGCGTTGGCCTGCCACGTAGCTGCTTGTCACTAGTTCCCCCGCGCAAATGTCCCCGGTGACCGATGGCCCCGCCCGGCGTCGGGTCGGACGGAGGACAAGGGCGTCGGCTCACCGGGTTGCGGGGTGACGTGGCAAGCAGGCGGCCGTCGGCAGGCAGCGCGTTCCGTCGACGGATCCTGTTGAAGGCGGGACGGTTGAGGGCGACTTCACTCACCGCCGACGGAACGGAGCGTTCGGAAATGTCTACTGCAGTTGCGCGATCACGGCTCGCAGGGAGTCGCGAGAAGATCGACGCGCAACTACTGCACGCTGACGACGGTGATGACTGGCGACATCATGAACTGTCCGCTCCCCGTCTCGCGAACGGACCTGTCGCCATCGAAGTCGAGTGTGATCGTCGTGGCGCCACTCGAGGAGACATCGAACTCGCGATTGAGTTTGACCTCGCCTGAGGGAATGGTCACGTCGGCGCTGCGGCCGCCGGGTGCTGTGATGGTGGCGTCGCACGCGTTGCCGGACGCGGCGTTGTCGAAAAAGAGCTTCGCACTCGACACGGTCAACCGAATCTGCGTGTAATGACCGGTTGTCAGCGCCCCCGTCCCGAGAACATCCTGCGTCGTCTGCAGCTTCTTCAGATCGCAGGTTCGGCTGCTCGCGCTGTTGGCGAACGTCAGCTTCGTCCAGGTGTCGTCAGGCTGATCGGACCGATGCACCGACAGCTCCGAAAACGTCACGAGCAGCGACTTGGCCTCGGTGAAGGGGCTGTCCTTCAGCATCACGCGGAGAGTGCCGCCACTGGCCGACGGTGACGTAGGCGAGCTGCCGCAGCCGGCTGCCAGCAGTGTGACGACCAAGGCAAAGGCAGTTACTGGACGCATGGTCACGTTTCCTCCTGCCCTGGGCAGGGCAAGGGCTGGACCATATCGACGGAGCGCGATGAAACGCGTAAAGGACGGGGGTAGGGCGCTCTAGGGAGAAACGAGCTCGACGGTCAGCAGGGCAACGAGAGTCGCAATATATGCCGCTTTTCCAGCACAGCCGCATGCCGGGGTCGACGTCAGGCGGTCGCCAGCTGCGATGCGCGATACCACGCGATCGTCTTCTCGAGTCCGCTTTCAAACGACACGATTGGCTCGTAACCGAGCAGACGCGCAGCCTTGCTGATGTCGGCTTGCGAATCGCGCACGTCGCCGGCGCGCGGCTCCGCGTAGATTGGCGCGACGTCGGCGCCCACCAGATCGCGTACGGCGCGGAATAACTCATTCAACGAAATACGACCGGAGGTGGCGACATTAATCACTTCGCCGCTGGCACCCGGGGCCTGCGCGGCGCGCAACACTCCATCGACGACGTTGGCCACGTAGGTGAAGTCGCGCGTCTGCTCACCGTCTCCGTAGATTGTCGGCCGGCGCGCTTCGCACATCGCACTGATGAACAATGAAATCACGCCGGAGTACGGCGACGAGGGATCCTGCCGCGGACCGAAGACGTTGAAATAGCGGATGGTGACAGTTTCCAGACCATACAGCTGCGTGAACATCTGGCAATACTGTTCTCCCACCAGCTTCTGCAGCGCGTACGGCGACAGCGGTCCGGTGGCCATGGTTTCCACCTTCGGCAGCGTTGGCGTATTGCCGTATGCCGAAGACGATCCGGCATAGACGACACGCCGCACGCCGGCCTCGCGTGCGGCGACGAGGACGTTCAGCGTCGCGTCGATGTTGGCCCGGTTCGAGGTGATCGGATCTTCGACGGAACGCGGGACCGAAGGGATCGCCGCCTGATGCAGCACGTACTCGATGCCTTCCACCGCGCGCCGCGCGACATCGATGTCCGCGAGGTCGCCCTCGAGGAACTCCACGTCGGGAATGTGAGCGAGATTCTGTCGTTTACCGGTCGCGAGATTGTCGACGACGCGCACGCGTTCGCCGCGTCGAACGAGTTCTTCCGCCAGATGTGAACCGATGAATCCTGCGCCGCCGGTAACGAGGTAATGGGCCATGACGCGGCCTAACTGAGCAAAATGCCTGCCGTCTGTCAGAGTGTGACATCGCAGGCAAGCATCGATGCGCCGGGCCAAGAAGTTCCGCGCTATGGAAAGCCGGCCTTCGGCAGTCCGGGCACCAGCTTCAGCGCATTCGCGTAATAAAGCTTGCGCAGGACCGCGTCGGGCAACGCGAGACCATAGAGCTTCCAGAAGGCGTGGTAGTCGCGGTAATAGTCGAAATACTCGTCCCCGGTTTCAAACACTCGCCAGTAGTACGGATATTCGTCAGGCTGATAGGAGTCTTTTCCGAACAGAATCCGGTCCTGGTACTTGACCATGAAGTCGTGCGCGGTCCGCGGTTGCCGTCCGAGATCGTACAGGACGGCTCCGACCTCGCCGTAGACGTTCGGCATGTCGTCGAACATCTTTCCCAGGCGCGCGAGATCGTTGGCGTGCCATCCCAAGTGCGCCATGATGAACGTCGTCTTCGGATGTTTACGGAAGAGACGATCGCGCTCGGCGTTGATCTGCTCGAATGCGGGGAAGCGGTCTGCCGGATACCGGCGATCGGGATAGAGCGCCAGCTCCAGCCAGCGCTCGTTCTGGTAGTTGATCGGTTGAAAGAACTCCTGCGGGTCGGCCGTGTGAATCAACACGGGTACGTCGAGGCGCGCCGCGGTGTCCCAGATCGGATCGAGCTCCGGATCGTCGAGGGCGAGGCGTGAGCCGTCGGCCTTTCGGGCGCGGAGGCCGAAGTTCTTCATGATTTCGCCGATGCCGAGCGCGCCGTTCCTGACGTCCTGTTCGATCTGCCTGGCGACCTTCTGCCCGAAGCCAGGACCCACCGCCTCGCGAAAATCGATGTTGGTGAACATCACCATGCGGTCCCTGTACGGCGTGTTGCCGATCGCGGCGATGCTCTGCGCCAGGCGATCGCCGGTCGCGCCGCTGGCGTTGACCAGGATCCGCAGATTGAGCGGATCCATGCTGCGGACGACGGTCGCCAGTTGCTGCGGGGAGATGGGTGCCGGCTGATGGCTGTGAATATCGATCACCGGGTACTTGGCGCGCGGCACCGGGTGCTGCGCGACGACCAGCGTCGAGTGCGGCTTGTATTCGCGAATGTTGGGAATGGGGAGCTCGGGCTGACGGTCCGCGCCAGGACGATTGACAAGGGCCCCGTCGCTTTGCTGGCCCTGCGGCGCCTGGGCGCTTGTGATCGCGGCGGCCGCCACGACTGCGGCGATCAGAAAGGCTCTGCTGCGCATGGACGTAGAGTAGCTGGGTTGCTGGGCAGATGGGTAGCTGGGCATACCTGGAGCGAAGTCGCAAATGTTGGCCGTATGGCCGCTACTCAGCGACCCAGCTACATAACCACCCAGCTACCAAAAATCGCAGTCAGCCGATAAGCCGAATTCTGTCCGCCTTCGCGGCCCACGGGCCACGACGACGAGACGACCATTCCTCTAGGCGCGCGATCGCTCGCGCGCTCCAGCGACCTACCCGGTGACTCGGACGGGCCGTCCCTCACGCGGGTGCCGGGCCGCTTGCAAGCGGTCCCCACACCCGCGCGCGCCACCCTATTTGGTCTTGCTCCGCGCGGGGTTTGGCCTGCCGCCGACGTTACCGTCGGCGCGGTGCGCTCTTACCGCACCTTTTCACCCTTGCTTGCCCCGGGTCCGGCGCACGTGGGACGGAGTGGCGGCGCGCGTACTACGGAGTGCGCCGCACTCCATTCACGTCCGCCGGACCCGGGACGTCAGCGGTGTGTTTTCTGTGCCACTTTCCGTCAGGTCACCCTGCCCGGGCGTTACCCGGCGCACTGCCCTGTGGAGTTCGGACTTTCCTCCCTTCGACTCGCCTCTTCGAAGCTCGCTCGGAGCAAGCCCGTGCGTGGACTTGTCCTGAGCGAATCCCGAAGGGACGAGTCGAAGGACGATCGTCTGGCTGACTGCGACTTCTACCAGTATCGCGTACCTGCTCGGGGGCCCCCTTGACAGCGCCCGCAAACAGGTGCTACAAATCTCACACGTCTGTTATAAAAATAACATCTATGACCAAGCGCGCGGACATCGCCCACCACACGCTGACCCGGCGGGAGCGACAGATTATGGACATCCTGTATCGCCGCGGCCGCGCCACGGCGGGCGAGGTGATGGAGGAGCTCTCGGGCGATCCCAACTATTCGACCGTTCGCACGCAGCTGCGCGTCCTCAAGGAGAAGGGGCACGTCCAGCACGAGGAAATCGGATTGCGCTACGTCTACTCACCCGCGATCCCTCGCACCTCCGCGCGCAAGTCGGCGCTGCGGCATCTGGTCGACACATTCTTCGAGGGCTCCGCAGAGAACGCGATCGCGGCCATGCTGGGCGGCGAAGGCGCGAAATTGAGCGACGAAGAGCTGGATCGCATTGCCGATCTCGTGAGGCAGTCGAAGGCCGGCAGGGCGGGCAAGAGCGGAAAGGCGGAAAAGTGATGACGCTGCTGCTGTTGAACACGACGATCAAGATTTCGCTCATCGTGCTCGCGGCACTCCTCGCCACCGCAGTGATGCATCGCCGGTCGGCCGCCACGCGTCACTTCGTGTTAGCCGTTGCGCTCGCGTGCGCTGCGGCAACTCCCCTGGTCCGGGTCGTCGCGCCGGCATGGCAGTCCGCCTCGCGGATGCAGCTCATCGATCGGCCGTTGGCGGTCTTCGACGATGTCCAATCCAACACGGCAAGAATGAGTGCTGCCCCATCGCGGCAACGGGTTGCAATCCCGTCTCTGGTGGCAGCACTCGGCACCGTCTGGATGACCGGCGTCGGCTTAACGACGTTGGTGCTTCTCGTTGGGTTCAGACGAGTGTGGTGGATCGCGTCGCGAGCCGTCCCGGTCAGCGATGGACCGTGGGCACGTGCGGCAGTGGATATCGCCGGCGCCTACCGATTGCGCCGAATCCCGGTCCTGTTGCAGAGCGATCACCCATCCGCGCTTGGAACGTTCGGGGGGCGGCGTCCGAAGATCCTTCTGCCCGCCGACGCCCCCTCGTGGCCCGCCGACCGTATTCGCATCGTGCTCGGCCACGAGCTCGCGCACGTGCGCCGGCGCGACTGGATCGTGCAGACAGCCAGCGAGCTGCTGTGCGCCATCTACTGGTTCAACCCGCTCGTGTGGCTCGCCTCGCGACGACTCCGTCTGGAGAGCGAACGCGCCTGCGACGACGCGGTGCTCGCCCTTGGTGTCGAGGGCGAGACGTACGCGTCGGAGCTGATCGATCTGGCGCGTGCCTGCCGGCCCGATTCCTTGCTGCTTGCGCCCACCGCCACCATCGCACGACCGTCGAGTCTGGAAAGGAGAGTTCGCGCCATGTTGAACGTGACCGTGAATCGCGATCCAATTACGCGCTCGGTGTCGATTGCCGCAGCGCTCGTCGTGGCCCTCGTGACAGTACTCGTTGCCGGATTTGGCGTAGTCGCGCAAGAGCAATTCGGGACTGTGTCGGGCACGGTCAGCGATCAGAACGGCAGGCACATCAAAGGCGTTACGCTCGTGCTGTCCAACAGCGCAGCGCAGACCAAGCACCAGGTCAAGAGCGATGATGCGGGGGCCTATCAGTTCGTCGGCGTACCTGGCGGCGTCTACGAGTTGACCTTCGAGCTGCCCGGCATGTCGACGCTCAAACGTGAAGATCTGAGCGTCGCCGGCGGGCAAACGGCAACGGTGAATGCCGTTATGAAAGTGGGAACGCTCGAGGAGACGATCAGGGTGACGCCGGGACACCTTGGCGAGGCGCCGCGTGTGGTCGATTACACAGGCGCGCGGGCACAACAGAAGCCGGATCCGTGCGCGGCGTCAGCGGCTGGCGGCTGCATCCGTCCGCCGGTCAAGATCAAGCACGTCTCGCCGATCTATCCGACCGGATCGCCGGGTGGCTCGGTGGAGCTGAAGGCCCTCATCGACATCGACGGCCGCGTGAGCCGGGTCGACGTGATCGGCAGCCGTGACGGCCGCGCGGCCGACCCGACGCTGGCCGACGCCGCGGTGGCAGCCGTTCGGGAGTGGGAATTCACGCCCACGCATCTCGACGGCGACCCGATCGAGGTGAGCATGAACGTGCATGTCTCGTTCGTCGCGGAGTAGCGTCGGACAGGAACGACCGAACCCGGAACCCGGAACCCGGAATCACTGGAACCCGGAACCCGGAACCAGGAACCACGGGAACCTGGAACCGGGAACTCGGAACCTGGAACGGTTACCCGTCTACCTCCTGTTTGATGCCGTATTGTTCGAGCTTCTTGTAAAGATTGCTGCGCGGCGTGTCGATCACTTCCGCCGTCTTGGAGATGTTCCAGTTGTTTTCGCGCAGCTTCTGAACCAGATACGCCCGCTCGGCGGCGTCCTTGAACTCACGCAAGGTTCCCGCCGTCGAAGGGGCGGCGGGACGTGACTCCGGTGTGGTTGCCGATCCGGCCACGGCAAACGCCGGCTGCGGTGTAGCGAGCGCCTCGGTCATCGCCGGTGAGGCGACGCCGCTTCCGGCCCGGATCTCGGCTGGCAGATCCTCGACGCGGACAACATCGGCGGCCGCCATGATCATCAGCCGCTCGATCGTGTTGCGCAGCTCGCGAATGTTGCCCCGCCAGCGGTGCCGCTGCAGCGCATCCATCGCCACCGCGTCGAAGCGCTTCGGTTTGAGGTTGTGCTCCTCGCTTGTCAGCTTGGCGAAGTGCTGAACCAGCAACGGGATGTCTTCGCGACGTTCACGGAGCGGGGGGACAACGATCGGAATGACGTTCAGGCGGAAGTAAAGATCTTCGCGGAACTCTCCGCGCTGAATCGCCTCCTCGAGATTCTTGTTGGTGGCGGCGATCACGCGCACATCCACCTTGATCGTCCGCGCTGAGCCGAGGCGCTCCACCTCCTGCTCCTGCAGCACACGCAACACCTTGGCCTGCGTCTTCTGGCTCATGTCGCCCACTTCGTCCAGGAAGATCGTGCCGCGGTCCGCTTGCTCGAACTTGCCGATCTGTTTTTCGGTGGCGCCGGTGAACGAGCCTTTCTCGTGGCCGAACAGCTCCGACTCGATCAGCTCCTCGGGAATGGCGGCGCAGTTGACCTGCACGAAGCGTTGCGAGGCGCGGGGGCTGTTGCGGTGAATGGTTCGCGCCACCAGCTCTTTGCCGACACCGCTCTCGCCGAGGAGCAGCACGGTGGCGTTGGTCGGCGCGGCGCGCTTGACCGCTTCGAGCACCTTTCGCAACGAGGGGCTGTTGCCGACGATTTCGTAGCGCGACTCCATCGCCAGCTTCAGCTCGCGGTTCTCCTGCCGCAGTTCGCGAACTTCGAGTCCTTTGGCGACGGTGACCAGGACGCGCTCGCTGGTAAACGGCTTCTCGATGAAGTCGAAGGCACCGAGCCGCGTCGCCTGCATCGCGTCGGTGATTGTGCCGTGGCCGGAGATCATCGCCACCGGCAGCGCCTCGTCCACCTTCCGGATTTCAGCCAGCGCTTCGAGGCCGTTCATCCCCGGCATCTTGATGTCGAGGAGCACCAGATCGGGCGCCTCGCGTTTGACCGCAGCAATCCCGTCCGGCCCGGACGAGGCGCCGATGAATTCATAACGCTCGTACTCGAGGATCATCCGCAGCGAATCGCGAATCGCCGCTTCGTCGTCGACGACCAAGATGCGGGGCTTCATCACGGAACTCAAAAGTCAAAAGTACAAACTCAAAAGTAACTTGGCAAGTACAACGTGCAGTTGTCTACTTACTTTTGAGGTTTGCGTTTTGAGTTTTGACTTGCAGCGCTACTCGATTTTGACCGTATGCAGCGCTCGCTGTTCGATCTCGGGCTGATACAGATATAGCGTGAGCACGTCGCCGGGCCTGGCCGCGGACGTGAAGCGGCGGTACTCGTCCACCGAGTGAACGGGGTGACGGTTGACTTCGAGGACGACGTGACCGCGCTCGATGTCGGCGTCGAAGGCGGGGCTCATCGGCTCGACGCGCGACACGATGACGCCGTGCGTCCCTTGCGGCAGCTTGAAGCGCGCGGCAAAGTCTGGATCGATTTCACGCACGGACAGACCGAGGGTCGGACCGCGCTGACTGGATGGCTGCGGCCGCTCGTCCTGATCGGCATCGGTCGGCCGACGGTCACGCTGCGGCCGCTCGGCCAGTTTCACCGGCACGTTCATGGAGCGGTTGTCCCGGATCACCTGCAGGGTCGCCGTCGTTCCCGGCTGACGCGCCGCGATCAGCTGGATGAGTTGGTCGTTGCCAATCACCGCCCTTCCGTCGACAGCCACGATGAGATCGTAGGTCCGCAAACCAGCGCGCGCGCCCGGCGATCCAATCGTCACATCCTGCACCAGTGCCCCGGCGGTCGATTTCAAGCCAAGCGCCTGCTGCAGATCGGCGTCGACATCTCGCAGCGCCACGCCGATGTAGCCACGCGAAACGCGCCCCTTCTCACGTAACTGCGGCAGGATGGCCGTCGCCTGGTTGATCGGAACGGCAAACCCGATGTTCGCTGCGCGCGAGCTGATCGCCGCGTTGATGCCGATCACCTCGCCGCGCGCGTTGATCAGCGGGCCGCCGCTGTTGCCGAAATTGATTGCCGCGTCGGTCTGGATATAGCGATCGAGCGAGCTGTCGAACAACTTCCGGCCGATGTAACTGACGACGCCCACGGTGACCGTGTGCTCGTAGGCGAGCGGATTGCCGATGGCCACGACCCACTCCCCCACGCGCAGACTGTCCGAGTTGCCGAGCGGGGCGAACGGCAGCGGTTTCGGCGAGTCGACCTTGACCAGCGCGATGTCGGTGTCCGGGTCGGAACCGATACGACGCGCGCGCAGATTCCGTCCGTCGGTCAGCCGTACCATGATGCGATCGGCGGCCTCGATCACGTGATGGTTGGTCAGGATCAGTCCCGAACCATCGATGATGAAGCCGGTCCCCGCACCCCGCCGTGGTCCTTCGCGGTCGCGCTCCGGCTGCTGCCGGTCGAAGAGATCCGGACTATCCGGCAGCTGGACGCCGAAGCGCCGACGGTTGCGAGCAGTTCCGCGAGACGAGGCGTCGATGTTGACGACGGCGGGATTCAGGTTCTCGGCAATGTCGGCGAACGACGTGATGACCGGCGCGGCCGCGGCGGCGTTGGCGGCGCGAGCGGGCGAGAGCCGCGGCTGCCTCGACGCCGACAGCGCGGGCGAAGGCATCATGCTGCCGGCGATGATCAGCCCGATCAGAAACGCGACCGTGGCGGTCAGGCAGACCGTCACGACCAGGAAGCGTCGCGTCATATGGTCAGAATTATCGCCTACTTTTCCACTTCTTCCACTTGTTCCACATTTCCACTTTTCCGGATCAGCTCCCGGAACGCGGCCTCGTCGAGGAGCGGCACCTTCAGCTCCCGCGCTTTCTCAGCCTTGGTGCCCGGATCGCTGCCGACCACGACCCCCGTCGTCTTCTTGCTGACCGAGCCGGCCACTTTGCCGCCGAAGCGCTCGATCGCGGCAGTGGCTTCCTCGCGCGTCATTGACTCGAGCGTCCCCGTCAGCACGTACGTCTTTCCTGTCAGCGGACCAGGAACCGCAGCGGCGCGACGCTCGGACTCCGGAACCTCCATCCGGACACCGGCGGCACGCAGCCGGTCGAGCAGCTCGCGATTGCGTGGTTCATCGAGCCAGCTGCGGACGGACTCGGCAAGCACCGGACCGATCTCCTGAGTGGACTGCAGCTGCTCGATCGTGGCTGCGCACAACACATCCATCGACGGAAACGCGCGCGCCAGCACCTGCGCCGCTCGTTCGCCGATGTGCCGAACGCCCAGTCCGTAGATCAGCCGCCACAGCTCGTTCTGCCTGCTTCGTTCGATCTGGGCGACCACCTTGGCGGCGTTCTTCTCGCCGAACCGGCGTGTGATGGTCTTGCCGTCGCCGCGGATTGTCGCGCTCGTCAGATTCGCCAGTTGGTCGGTGGTGAGCGCGTAAACGTCGGCGTAATCGGCAACCAGCCGGCTTTCAATGAGCTGCGCAATCAGCGACTCGCCGAGTCCTTCGATATTCATCGCTCCACGCGAGGCGAAGTGCTCGAGCCCCCGCTGCAGCTTGGCCGGACACGACGTGTTCTCGCACCGCCATACCGCTTCGTCTTCCGCGCGATGGAGGTGACTCCCACACCGCGGGCACGTCGTCGGCATCACCCAGGCTTGCGACGACTCGGGACGGCGTGAGAGGACCGGGCCGACGACACGTGGGATGACATCGCCCGCCTTCTCGACGACGACCCAGTCGCCCTCGCGAATGTCCTTCCGCGCGATATCGTCCGCGTTGTGCAGCGTCGCCATCGAGATGGTGGAGCCGGCGAGAAACACGGGGTCGAGGACGGCGAACGGCGTCACCGCGCCGGTCCGTCCCACGTTCACATCGATCTTTTTGAGCAGCGTCGTCTTCTGCTCCGCCGGGAACTTGAACGCGATGGCCCAGCGAGGAAACTTGCTCGTGGTGCCGAGCGCACGACGTTGCTCGAGCGCATCGACCTTGATGACGACGCCATCGGTGTCGAAGTCGAGCGTGCGTCGCTTCTCCTGCCATTCCTTGCAGAAGTCGAGCAGCTCGCCAATACCGAGGCACCGATGCCAATGTTTCTCGACCGGCAGCCCCCAGCGCGCGAGGGACCGCAAGGTATCCGCGTGCGTGAGAAGGCGGGCGTGAAGGCCCGCCGTGCCGTTCGACGCGTCCAGAGGCGGAGCTTGAGGTCCGCCTACCACCTGATACACGAACGCGCTCAGGCCACGCCGTGCCACAAGCGCCGGCTCCAGATTCCTCATCGTGCCGGCGGCGGCGTTGCGTGGGTTCTGGAACAGCGGCTCTCCTGTTTCTTCGCGTTCGCGGTTGATCCGCTCGAACGCCTTGCGCGGGAGATAGACCTCGCCGCGAACTTCGATGCGGCCGGACACCGGCTCCGACAGGCGCAGCGGAATCGCGCGGATTGTACGCACATTGAAGGTGACGTCTTCCCCACGAACGCCGTCACCGCGCGTCGCGCCGCGGACGAGCACGCCGTTGTCGTAGGTCAGCGCCATACTGAGTCCATCGATCTTCAGCTCGGCCACGTACGCGACGTCGCTCGGCGAACCCAGACCGCGACGGACCCTGTCATCGAACGCGCGGAGCTCCTCCTCCGAGTAGGCGTTGTCCAGACTGAGCATCGGCTCGGCATGTTCGACCTCCTGAAAGCCGGCGGCCGCGCGTCCGCCGACACGCTGCGTCGGCGAATCGGTGGCGACCAGATCGGGATTCTCCGACTCCAGCCGTTCGAGCTCGCGCATCAGCGCGTCGAACTCGACGTCGGCGATCTCTGGATCGTTCAGGATGTAGTAGCGCTCTTCGTGGTAACGAATCAGGCGGCGGAGTTCAGCGATGCGTTCAGCGGGGGTCATTAGCGGAGTTCAGCGCAATTGCAGCAGCTTTCACCGGCTATCAACCACAGCGACACAGAAATTCATAATCGAAACGCCACTCCGTGTCTCTGTGCCTCTGTGGTTCGTTTCGGGTTGCGGCTGTTCGGCCTATCGATCGCGGGAAACGACGTAATCAGGCAGATACATCAGCGCGTCGCGCGCGTCGCTGGCCGGGAAGGCGTAGAGCGCCTTTTTCGCGCGCTCCACGTACTGGAACGCGATTCGCTGCGCGTAGTCGAGCGATCGCGACTGTGCCAGCAGCCCGCGAATCTCGCGCCACTGGTCGACGGTGACGTGACGCGCATCGACGACCCGGCGAATCAGATCCTCGGCGTGCGCGTCGCCGCGTGAGAGCAGGTGAATGATCGGCAGAGTCACCTTCCCTTCACGCAGATCGCCGCCGACGGGTTTGCCGAGCACGCCTTCGTCGCCTGTGAAGTCCAACAGATCATCGGCAATCTGGAACGCCATGCCGATGTTGAGGCCGTAGTCCCACAGCGCTTCCTGCTGCTCGCGCGTGATTGGTCCGAGCATGCCGCCGATCTTCGCGCAGCCGGCAAACAGATAGGCCGTCTTCCGGCGGACGATGTCGAAGTGCTCGTCCTCTGAAAGATCGATCGTGCCGTTCTTCGTCAGCTGATAGATCTCGCCTTCGACGATGCGCAGCGTCACGTCGCACAGGAGGCGAATGATGTCGAGACGATCGCGCGTCAGCGCCAGCGACATCGACTTCAGGTAGAGGAAATCGCCGAACAGCACCGTGACGTGATTGCCCCAGCGTGTGTGCACGGCGTCGCGACCGCGGCGCAGCTCGGCCTCATCGATGATGTCGTCGTGCACCAGCGTTGCCGTGTGGATGAACTCGAGCACCGACGCGTACAACACCGCAGCGTCGCCCGTATACCCGCCCAGACGCGCGGCCATCAGCAGCACTGCCGGTCGGATCCGTTTCCCGCCGCTGTCCTGGATGTAGTTGCCGATGGTTGGAATCAGCGCGATCTGCGACTGGATGTGACGTGCGAACTCGCGCTCGACTTCACGAAGATCGTCCCGAATCGGCTCGAACAACAGCGCGAGAGTGGCGGCCGAAGGTTTCTGCGCGGTGGGATGCAAGCTGGTCAAATCAGACCATAGACGCGCGCGGAGTGTCAACGCAACGAGCCCGCTAATTCATGTCGAGTGTTGCAGTTACGGTGCGAACAGTCGCGTGAAGTTGTCGAGCGCCGCGCTCGCGATCGCCTCCACGTTCGTCCCCCGCAGTTCCGCGATCGTCTCGGCCACGCGTGTGACGTACGCCGGCTCGTTGCGCTTGCCGCGATACGGCACCGGCGCCAGAAACGGACTGTCGGTCTCGATGAGCAGGCGATCGAGCGGCACGATGCGGGCGACCTCTTTCAACTCGAGCGCACGTGGAAAGGTGACGATGCCGGCGAGGGAGACGTGAAAGCCGATATCGAGCGCACGCCGCGCCATTGGCCGGTCGCCGGTGAAGCAGTGGAAGACGCCGCCGACGTCTGCGGCGCGTTCTTCTTCCAGAATGCGGAACGTATCGTCTTCAGCCTCCCGCGTGTGAATCACGATCGGCAGCGCGCGCTCGCGGGCGAGCTGAATCTGCTCGCGGAATACCGAGTGCTGTACGTCGCGCGGTGCGAAGTCGTAGTGATAATCGAGGCCGATTTCGCCGAGGGCACGCGTGAGTGGCTGTGCGTCGATCGCGGCGGCGACCTGTCGCACCGCCTCGCCCTGCCCGGTGAAGTGTCCCGCCGCGTGCGGGTGAACGCCAACCGCAAAGCGCACGGCATCCCACTTCGAGGACACGACCGACGCCTGCTGCAGCTCCGGTTGATCGTCCGCCGCCAGAACGACCAGCGCCCGTTCGAGACCTGCATCGCATGCGCGTTGCAGCACGTCGTCGAGATCGCCGATGAACTCCGGACCAGCGATGTGGCAATGAGAATCGATCAAGGGCGCATATTCCCACTGGCCCGGCAGCGCGTTAACGAACGCGCCAGCCGGGCTCGACACCATCCGGCACCGAGACGAGCACCGGCTTGCCGGTTTCCGAGCTCGCGGCGAGGAGCATGCCGTTGGATTCAATGCCCATCAACTTCGCCGGCTTGAGGTTCGCCACGACGACGACCAACCGGTTGACGAGCTCTTCGGGCTGATACGCCTCCGCAATCCCGGCGAGGATCGTCCGCTGCTCCGCCCCGACGTCGACCTTCAGCTTGATCAGCTTCTTCGATTTGGGCACCGCTTCCGCCTCGAGGATCCGTGCGGCACGCAGCTCCACTCTCATGAACTCGTCGATCGCGATGCGTCCATCCTGGGTCGCGGCTTGGGGCGCGGCGACTGGCTGGGGGGGAATGGAGGTCGTGGGCGGTGCAGGGCTGGCGCTGGCGCCGGCAGCAGGCGTCCCTACGGGCGCGGTACTCGAATCAGAAGTCATTGTGCGTAGTTCCTCGATGGTTTTCTCGATTCGTGGAAACAGCGTCTCGGTTGCCCCCAGAGTCGTTCCCGGAGACAACGTATGTGGTCGCAGGTCGACCCACGTCTCCGCAGCAATCCCGAGCATGCGCCGAATCCGCAGTGTCGTCTCGGGCATCACCGGTTCGATCAGCGCGGCAACGACACGCACGGCATCAGCGGCGAAGTACAAGGTCTGGTCGAGCGTCGCGCGCTGGTCGGGCTTTTTCGCCAACGCCCACGGCTCGCGCTCCACCAGATACTGATTGATGGCGGTGATCACTCCCCAGGTCGCCTGCAGCGCCAGGGAGATCTGCACGCTGTCGAAGCTCTGTTTGACGGCATCGATGACAGACACGATGTGACCGCCGAGCGCGCGTTCTCGGTCACCTGCGCCAGCCGCCGGAGTCGGGATTCGTCCATCACAATAGCGATGGATCATCGTCATCGTGCGGCTGACGACGTTACCGAGATCGTTGGCGAGGTCGGCGTTGAAGCGTGTCAGGATGCCTTCGTCGGAGAAATTGGCGTCGCCGCCGAGCGGCATCTCGCGCATGACGAAGTAGCGCAGACCGTCGACACCGAACACGTCGACGTACTCCTGATAGCGTGCGACGTTGCCAAGCGACTTCGACATCTTGGCCCCGCCCATCAACCACCAGCCGTGCGCGACGATGCGCTTCGGCGGCGCCAGTCCCGCCGACATCAGAAAGGCCGGCCAGTAGAGCGCGTGCTGACGAACGATCTCCTTGCCAATCAGGTGCGTCACCGTCGGCCAGTACTCCGCCACCCGATGGTCGTCCTCTGATCCGAACCCGAGCGCGGTGAGATAGTTGGTCAGCGCATCGAACCAGACATACATGACGTGCTGCGGGTCGCCGGGCACCGGAATGCCCCATTTGAAGGATGTCCTGGAGACGCTCAGGTCCTGAAGGCCAGCCTCGACGAATGCCTTCACTTCGTTCAACCGGAACGCCGGCTGGAGAAAGTCCGGATTGGCGGCGTAGAAATCCAGCAGCGGCTGCTGATATCTGGCCAGGCGGAAGTAGTAGCTTTCCTCCTTCAGGCGCTCGACTTTGTTGCCGCAGGTCGGACACTTGCCGCCGACCAGCTGCGTCTCGGGAACGAAGATCTCATCGACGGTGCAGTACCACCCCTGGTAATCGCCTTTGTAGATGTCGCCGTTGGCGGCGACGCGCCGCCAGATCTCCTGGGCCGCGCGATAGTGCCGTGGTTCGGTTGTACGGATGAAGTCGCCGTTCGAGATGTTGAGATCGCGGCACATCTTTCGGAACGAGTCGGCGATCTCGTCCGCGAATAGCGGCGTCGGGCGGCCGGCCTTCTGCGCGGCCCGCTCCACTTTCTGCCCGTGTTCGTCGGTGCCGGTGAGGAAAAAGACGTCGTCTCCCGTCAGCCGGCGTGCGCGCGCGACGGCATCGGCAAGCATCGTGGTGTATGCGTGACCGACATGCGGCTGGGCGTTGATGTAGTAGATCGGTGTGGTCAGGTAAAAGCGCACGACGGGTCCGTCTCTGATCGTTGGGTCTCTGGTCTGAAGTCTCTAGTCTCTAGTAGGGCGGACCTCGTCAGGTCCGCCTCGGCTGCCGGTCGAGGAATGCCTTCATCGCCAGCGCCTGGACATCCTTGAGCGGGCGTTCACTCGCCGTGGCGATCCGCACGCAGTCCTCGAATTCGGGCGAGGCGTTGAGCACCTCCTCGCCCCGCCGCGCGACCTTGAAGCGTACTGTCCCGAGCGGCGTGTCGACGTCGATGGTCTCGCGATCGAGACACTCGCGACTCATCTCCCGGTAGCGCACACCGATCGTGGTCGTCTCGCGGAACACGGTCGCAGTGAGACGTTCACGCGTGGCCGGTGGCGCGATGATCGTGAGCAGCGTGCCGGGCCGGTTCTTCTTCATCTGGATGGCCGTATAGAACACGTCGAGCGCGCCTTCGGCGAGCAGACGGTCCATCAGTACGCCGAAAATCTGCGGATTCATGTCATCGATTTCGGCCTCGATGACGACAACGCTGGTGGCCGCGGCCGTGCCGTCGAGTACGCCCACGACGACCCGAAGCACGTTGGGTCGGTCGGCGAAGTCACGTGTTCCCGCGCCATAACCCACCGTCTGCACGCGCATTTGCGGCATCGCGCCGAACTCGCCGGCGTAGTCGCTGATGATCAGGGCACCCGTTGGTGTCACCAGCTCGACCTGTGGCCCCGCGTCGTAGATTGGCACGCCGTGCAGCAGGCGTAGAGTCGCTGGTGCCGGAACCGGGTAGATACCATGCGCGGAGTGGATCCGTCCGCTGCCGACGTTCAGCGGAGAGGCGACGACGCGATCGACGTTCAGCCACTCGAGCGCATGGACTGCGCTCACGATGTCGATGATCGAGTCGAGCGCGCCCACTTCATGCAGGTGGACGCGATCGAGTGAGGTCGCGTGAACGGCCGCTTCTGCTTCGCCCAGCCGCCGGAACAGATGTTTCGCGCGCTCCTTGCCGACGCCACTGAGCGCCGACCCGTCGATCAGGCGAGAGATGTCGCTGAGCGTTCGGTGGACGTGATGTCCAATTTCTTCCCCGCCGTGTTCAGGATGACGGTGGTCGTGATGCTCGTGGCCGTGATCGCGATCCTCGTGATCATCGGCGTGGTCGAGTGGAGCTGTTTCCCCGCGCACACAGAACCGGGTCGCGCTTATGCCTGCGCGCGTCACCCGTTCGGTCCTCACCATCTCGGGCGCGATCGCCAGGCTGCCGAGGGCGCGACGCACCTCGTCGAGCGGCACGCCGGCGTCGATCAACGCGCCGACAACCATGTCGCCGGCGGCGCCGGAAAAGCAATCGAAGTAGAGGATCGTCAAACCAACCCATCTTAGCGCGTTCAACCATCCCGGCGTGGCACCACACCGGCCTGCACGAACGAGTAGTACGAGTGATCCGCCAGAATCAGATGGTCGACTACCTCAATCCCCATAATCCAGCCGGCCTGAACGAGGCGAGAGGTCAGCTCGATGTCGTCGTGGCTTGGCGTTGGATCGCCGGACGGATGATTGTGAAAGAGCACGATCGCGGCGGCCGACGCCGACGTCGCCTCGCGAAACACTTCGCGCGGATGGACCACGCTGGTGTCGAGCGATCCGACGGAGACGACCTTGATCCGGATCAACCGGCTTTTGCTGTCCAGCAGCACCACTCCGAATTGCTCGACCGCGCATGCCCCATACTGCGGCAGCAGCAGCTGCGCGAGCTCGCCCGGTTGCTTCAGACGCGGACGCTCGTCGCCTTCGCGCGTCAACGTGCGGCGTCCAAGCTCCACGGCCGCAACCAGCTGGCCCGCGCGTGCCCGTCCGATGCCGGCCACGCGACGCAGCTCGCCGGGTGGTAATCGGGCGAGGCCGTGCAGGCCGGACGTAAACGCGAGCAGCTGATTGGCGAGCGCCAGCGCGTCCGCCTCGCGCCAACCACTGCCCAGCACGAGCGCGATCAGTTCGTTGTCGCCAAGCGCCGACACGCCAAGGCGTTCCAGTTTCTCCCGCGGACGATCGTGAGGTGCGACAGCTTTCATCTATACTGCGGTCCTGATGCCGCGCAGACCTTTCCTTGTCGCGAAGGCCTGCTTCCTTGTCGCGCTTCTCGCCGCGTGTGCGGAACCTCCCAACAAGGAGATCGGTCAGGCGCAGGGAGCCGTTGACGCGGCGCGCGCGGCCGGCGCCGATCGATACGCACCCGAGGAATACACCGCCGCCACGCAAGCGCTGAAAGAAGCCGGCGATGCGGTCACCCAACGCGATTACCGTCTGGCCCTCAATCACGCCATCGAGAGCCGCGAGCACGCGCAGAACGCGGCCCGCCAGGCCGCCGAAACGCGCGCACGTCTCCGCGGCGACGTCGAACGGTCGATGGCGCAAGTGGCGGCGCTGGTGGCGCAAGCCAATGCGCGGATGGCCGCCGCCGAACAGTCGCGAGTACCCCGCCGCGCGCTTCGCGACGCGCAACAGGCGCTCGCCCGCATCAATGGTGACGTGCAAAAAGCGGGCGCGGCCATGCAGGCCGAGGATTACATGACCGCGCAGTTGGCCCTCAGTGGCATGAAGGAGCGGATTGACGGCGTGATCGCGTCACTCAGTAACGTGGCCGGTGCCTCGGCGCAGCGTCGACGGCGGTAACGAAGTACTCCGAAATTGACGATCTCGGCTCTCGAGAGCGTGTGAAGATCTTCACCGCGCGGCGATCCTCACCCGCGCGAACCACGGAGGCACGGCGTTGGTTTTTATCATCTGAATTGGGCGGGCCCAGCGAGAACATATCGCCAAGCCTCCGTGCCCGTTTCTCCGTGGTTCGTGACGGGTGAAGAATCCCTCGCTACAATCAAAGCGATGGTGAGTCGAGCCACGTGCCCTCCATCACCAGCTCCGCCCACCCGGTAAGGTAGACGCCGTCCTCACGCCATTCAACCCGTTGGCTGCCGCCGGGGGCGATTACCTCGACATCGCGTAATGCTCCTCCGTGTGCGGCGGCCGCCACGGCCGACGCCGAAGTGCCCGTTCCCGACGACGTGGTGGGTCCGACCCCGCGTTCCCAGATCAGGATGCGGATGCGTCCAGGTGTTTCGATTTCGGCGAACTCGACGTTGGTGCCGGCCGGAAACATCGCATGCGTGGAGAGTGCCGGGCCAAGGCGGTTGAAGCGGTCGAGGTCCGGCAACGTTCCCAGCACGACGCACTGCGGGTTGCCGACGGCAAGAACCGATGCGGTCACGGTTTCGCCGAACACCGGGATTTGCACCTGCCGCAGATCTGCGGGTTGACCGAGGGCAGCTCGGAACGTGACCCGCCCTCCATCACGCTCGAGCAACTCCAGCGTCTTGACCCCTGCGCCGGTGGCCACGGTCACGTTGGCGGGCGCACGCAGATTCTGCCTCTGCACCACCAGCGCGGCGAGGCACCTGAGACCGTTGCCGGAAAGCTCGGACGGACTCCCATCGGCATTCAGCAGCGTCATCGCCGCGCCGCTGTCTTTCAGTCCGTACAGGATCAGACCATCGGCACCGATGCCGGTATGTCGATGGCATATGGCTCGGGCAAGGTCTTCGGGCGTAGGGGCCCCCTCGACGCGGCGCGGCAGCGCGTCGAGCGGCACGAGCAGGAAGTCATTGCCGTACGCGTGACCTTTGACGACCGGCAGCGTCACGGCACCTGGAAGGCGTTGAACACGTAAGTGAATCCTCCGCCGATTCCAATTCCCGGATCACGCGATGTGAGGCCGAAGAACAGCGCCGCATCCGCACGCCAGCTTCCGATCGTGTAGCGCGCGCCGGCGCGCGCGATACCGCGCGATTCGGTCCCGGGCGGAGGATCGCCGTTGCGTACGTCGAAACGGCCGTTGATCTCGCCGACGACTTCGGCGGAGTTGGTCAGTGCCCGCGCAAATGACAGACCGTAAGTGACCAAATCGTTCTGACGATTGCCTCGCAGCGGATCGCTCAGAATCGCCAGCCCCACATTACCCACGACCCGCACTGACTGCACGGTCTTGGCGACGAGCATCGACCCGTAGACGTCAATCGTGTCCAGCCCGAGGCCCCTCTCGTTGCTTGCGTTCGGCAGCTTGGTCGCGAACCGGAAGCCAAAGGAAGGACGCTCCGTCGTCTCCGGCAGGATGCGGATCTTCGTCGCGAAGACGAAGTCTTCAACGTCACTGGTCGAGTCGCCGGAGACAGTGAGCAGACTGGCTAGCGGCGCTCGCGGATCGCGATCCGTGATCGACAGCCGGTTGAAAAGGCCGCCGTCGATTTGAATCTCGGCAATCGAGCTGATGCCGACGCTCACGCCCACCAGCGGAAGTCTCAAGAGATTGCCGGACAAGCCCGACGCGGGATAGTCGACATCATGGCCGTAGTCGAATCCGGCTTCGATGAGTACTCGCCCCGCGCCGATGGTTTCGGGATCCTCGGTGACGAGCGGCCGTTGCTGCGCGAACGCCGGGGCCGGGAGGCAGAGGAGCAACGCGACCGCAAGACTCCGGGCCATCGACCCACCTATCCGTGATTTCATGTGTTAACAGTCTTCACACTTAGACGAGACACCGAGGCACCGTGGCGGTGAGGAAGCGTGTTCTTTTGTCTCGGTGTCTCGGTGTCTCTGTCTGTCGTAGTCGGGTGAACGTCGCGACCAGATTAGAACTGCTTGCGACTGTCGATCAGCACCGTCACCGGTCCGTCATTGACGAGCTCGACCCGCATCATCGCCTGGAATTCGCCGGTGGCGACCGTCAGCGGCACCTCTCGCAATTCTCGCACGACCGTTTCGTACAGTGAGCGCGCGAGATCAGGGCCGGCCGCTCCATCGAACGCGGGACGACGACCTTTGCGGAGGTCGCCGTAGAGCGTGAACTGCGACACGACGAGGACCCCGCCGCCGACGTCGCCCACAGATCGGTCCATCGGCTTGCCGGCTTCTCCTTCGAACACGCGGATGTCGCGGATCTTTGCGGCCACGTAGTTCGCATCAGCCGGCGTGTCATCGCGCGCCACGCCAAGAAGCACGAGCAGACCGCGCTCGATCTCTCCCGTCACACGATCGCCGACGCGCACGCGCGCCGACGTCACGCGCTGCACGACCGCGCGCATGGTGAGCTTCGCGAAATCAATGCTGAATTTGAATGAGGTGCGAAGTCTGTTCGTCAGCCAGACGCAGCGCCACGCTATCCCGCAGCTCGCCGCTCGGGTTCAGCCGCATATCGAGCAGATGGCGTGGCATCACATTGCCGAGCGCCTTCAACATCGACTGTTTCACGCCCGGGTGCTCGACTTCGAGATCCATGATCAAGCGCTTGACCCGCTGCCGCTGCAGGCTCAGGTCGCCGCAGGCCGGACAACAACAGCCGATGATGGGAAGACCGCACTCCTTCGCATACAGCCTGGCCTCGTCTTCGCCGACGTACGCCAGCGGGCGGATGACGACGTGTTCGCCGTTGTCGGAGACGAGGCGGGCGGGCATCGCTTTGAGAGCGCCGGCGAAGAACAGGTTCAGCAACAGCGTCTCGACGAAATCATCGAGATGATGCCCGAGCGCGATCTTCGTCGCGCCCACCTCACGTGCAAGCCGGTAAAGCACGCCGCGACGGAGCCGCGCGCACAGCGAGCAGGGCGTCGCATCGGCCGCGAGCACGTCGTCCATCACCTCGCCAATCGACGTGTGCTCGATGCGATACTCCCAGCCGCGCTCCTCGCAGGTCCGCGCGATCACGTCGTGCTTGAAATCCTCGTAGCCGGAGTCGACGTTCACCGCGATCAGCGAGAAGGCAATTGGCGCGCGCCGGCGCAGGTTGTCCAGCGTCTGCATCAGCGCCCAGCTGTCCTTGCCGCCGGAAAGGCCGACCATGATGCGGTCGCCGTCCTCGATCAGGTTGAAATCGGCGATCGCCTTAGTGGTCTTTTTCGCGATGCGCGCTTCGAGTGGACTCCCATACGCCATACGTTCAGTTTACCGGAGGGCCGCCTAAAGGCGGCCCCTACGCCTGCGCCACAGTGCGGCCGTACGCCTGCGCCCAAAAACGGCGGCGGCTGCGCCAGAGCACGGCCCTTTACGACCGCTCGCCGGCGTACGTGGGGGCCGCCTTTAGGCGGCCCGCGGGCGATTCGAGGATCTCGGCGATCTCATAGAGCCGCACCGGCTTGCGCGTCGGGTCGATCGCCGCACGCATCAACGCGCGCAGACGGACCAGATCGACGATCACGCGGAACGTCCTCGTCAACCCGTATTTCGAGCGGCCGAACCGACGCGGCCGGTGACTGACGACGACCTCCGCCACCCGCGGACCCAATTGACTCGCCAGCGCAGGGAGGTACCGATGCATACCGGGACGCAGCCGCAACGGTTTGATCACCTCGGCGCGGAAGACCTTCAGCGAACAGCCGTTGTCGTGCAGGTGCAGGCCACTGACGTAGGTCAGCAACCAGTTCGCAACGATCGATGGCAGATGACGCGTCAGGAATGCGTCCTTCCGAGTCTTCCGCCACCCACAGACGATGTCCTTGGTCGCGGCGATGCGGAGAAGCCGCGGGAGATCGGCAGGATCGTTCTGCAGATCCCCATCGAGCGTGGCGATGAAGCGTCCGCGCGCGTAGGCGAAACCGGCTGCGAACGCCGCCGTCTGGCCGAAGTTGCGCGTGAAGCGAATCGCGCGTACCCGCGGATCCCGTTGTTGCACCTCGCCCACGCGCTCGAACGTCCCATCATCGCTGCCATCATCAACGAAGATCATTTCGTACGGGAGGGAGAGCGGATCGAGCGCGCGCGTCAGCTCGGCGTAGAGCGGATGGATGTTCGGCTCTTCGTCGAGGAGCGGGATGACCAGCGACAGTTCGGGATCCACCGCCTTACTCCGCATGCACCGGCCGGCGTCGTTGCCACAGCCACCAGCCAACCGCGGCCATGACGATGAGCGCCGCCAGCCAGGTGGCGACTTCCGCACCGCGCGTCTTCATGATGTCGATCGCAAAGTCGCCGTACAGGACGGCGAGGGCGCCCAGGCCGACAAAACGGATGGCGCGCGCCAACCCGACGCCGATGAGGAACTGGACCGGACGCACCCCGGCAACGCCGGCAACCAATACGAACAACTTGAATGGCGCCGGCGGTGGGAGCAGTCCTGGCACCATCACCGCCAGCAGCCCGTGGCGCTTGTACGAAGCGAGCGCACGGTCGAGATGCGCCTGCCGGAGTCGCTTCCTGAGGAACGCTTCGCCGCCCTTTTCGGCGAGCAAGTAAAGCGTGTAGCACCCGGCGAGCGACCCCAGCGTGGCACACGCCGCGTAGTAGAGCATCCACGCCTTGTGCGTCGTCACCATCAGGACCACAAGCGAATCGTTGACCAAAGGGAGCGGCACGAGGGAGGAATCGAGATATGCCGTCGCGAACAAGCCAGGACCACCCAGTGACGCGGCCAGACCGTAGATTCGACTGATGAATGAACGCACGATGGATTCGTGATTCGTGATTCGTGATTCGTGATTTCGAATCTGGCGTCCGCACCTCGAGCGGGCCGAATCACGAATCACAAATCGCGAATCACGAATAGTATTCCTGATGGTATCTCACTGGTGACGAGGCCCACGAGTTTCCGCCTCGAACGCGTGCTGGCGATCCTCGCCACGGCGACTGCGGCCACCGCATGGGCGATCTACTCGCGCGCCGGACTCATCCTCAGCCATTACGACGCGAAGGCGCATCTGGTGGTCGCGCGTCGTGTGTTCGACAGCATCACGCCTGGCTGGCAGCAGTTTGGCGCGGTGTGGCTGCCGCTCCCGCATCTGATTAACGCTTTGCCGGCGCAGGTCGATGTGTTCTACCGCACCGGCGCGTTCGCGTCGTTGGTGTCGGTGCTGTGCCTCGCAACATCGACGTGGGCCGTCGCACGTCTCGTGCTCGCTATCACCGGCTCGCGCGGCGGTGCGGTCGTCGCGGCACTGCTGCTCGCGTGGAATCCGAACCTGCTCTATCTCTACACCACGCCGATGACCGAGCCGCTGCTGCTGGCCGCAGTGTTTCTGTGTCTGTTGTGGCTGTACGAATGGGTTCAGTCCGCCTCCGCCAACGCTATGGCGGAGAGGCCAGCTGTGGAGGGCGTTCCGGTTCGTCTTGGTCTGGCGCTCTTTGCCGCCACGTGGACTCGATACGAGGCATGGCCGGTGCTGGCGGCGGCGCTCGCCGCTACCTGTTACGCGGTGTGGCGCCGCACGGGTTCGGTATCGACGATGTGGCGGCAAGGGTGGCGATTGTGCGCGTGGCCGGCGATCGCTGTCGCGATCTTCGTGATCAACAGCCGGATCACCATTGGCGAGTGGTTCGTCACCGGCGGATTCTATGTTCCCGATCCGACATACGAGACCCAACTGCGGCGGACGCTGCTCGGCATCTGGTGGGGCACGCACCAGCTGAGTGGCTACGTCATCGAATCCATCGCCTTGGCGGCCGCCGCCGCCGTCTGCGTACGTGCCTTCACGCGACGCACCGACGCATCCTTACTCGTTCCGGCTGCCGTGTTCGCGGCGGCTGCGCTTCCCTTCTACGCGTTCTACTCGGGTCACCCCTACCGGATCCGCTACATGATTCCTCTGGCCGCGGCGTGTGCGCTCTGGTGCGGTCTTGCCGTCGGACGCGTTGGCGACCGGAGATTTCGAGTCGTGCTCATTGTGGCGCTGATCGCCTCCGCGCTTGTCGAGGCACCGCTCTGGAAAGCGCATCCGGCGATGCTCGAAGAGGCGCAGTGGGATCGCCCCGCGAGTCAAGGACGCCGCACTGTGACCGAGTGCCTCACGCGTGAATATCGTGGCGACAAGATTCTGGCGAGCATGGGATCGCTTGCGCACTACATGCAGGAGCTGTCCAACGAGGGCTTCACGCTCGATGACTTCGTCAACGAAGGGAATGGGATCATCTGGGAAGCGGCGCTCGAGACCGGCCCCGCCGCACACGCCGGCTGGATGCTCGTGGAAGAGGAAGCGGAAGGCGGCGATGTTCTCGCGCAGCGGCTGCGCAGCAATGCGGCCTTCGCGCAGGGCATGGAACGCATGTGCGAAGGCGGCGGTGTGGCGCTCTACAAGCGTGTCAACGTCCGAAACGCACGCCTCCAGTGAACTGATAGCTCCAGCCCCCGAGATCGATTTTCGACGCCGCAAACTCTCCCGCCGGCAGCCTCCCTTCGGCCTTGTGATAGCGGACCTCGAAGCCACCCGTGGCACGATCGCCGACGAACCGAATTCCGCCGAGTGCGACCGGTCCGGCTTCGTTGCCGTCGGCGACGAAGCTGTCGCGGAAGATCGTCCGTCGGCCGCCGCTGAAGTCGATGAACTCGCCAGACTCACTGTAGCGCCAGTTGATGATGCCGACGCCGACGCCGAAGTACGGCTGCACCGGTGAGGACTGCCCTGTCGGGATCAGCCGCACGGTGAAATCGATCGGAATCAATCGCAGGCGCAGCTCCTGATCGACCTCGGATCCATCCGAATCGACGAAGTTGGTGTAGACGCTGGGCACGGTGCGACGCGAGAAGCTGATGCCGGCGCCCCCCTCGAACAGGCGACCAAAGGGCACGAGCCATTCGCCACCGACGGTCGCGCCGTTGAAGTCGGCGATGTCGAAGGTCAGGAACTGCCGATCCTTGACCAGCACGTCGCAATCGGTTGAGGACGCAGGGCTGCAGGCAGGCCGCGCATCCTCGCCGTGTACGGTGAAGTATCCGAGCGTGAAGTTCAGCGTCTGCTGTGCGCGTGCGGAGGTGACCGATGTGAAGAGTGCCGTGGTCGCCAGCAGCAGCACCACGATGGCTCTGTTGAACATGTGCTCTCTCCGGAGCTCACTCTTTCGAGCTCGTAACAGCACGGCTGCAGAGGCGATGCCAAATAATCAAAAATCCCAAACTCCAAATCCCAAATCCCAGATCACAATCGAACCGTGACGAATCTATGGGACGGCCAGTCGACTTCGACCTTGGGATTTGGGTTTTGGGATTTGGGATTTGGGATTTGACGAGTGTCTATCCCCGTGGTCACTCCGTCCGGTTTCGTGAACGCCCGTCACGGAATTCACGGATGATCGCGAGCATCTCGTCGTGGACGCCGCCGTTGGAGGCGACCAGGTGTCCGGCGGTGGCACTGAACGGCGACCCGTCCATTCCGGTGACGCGACCACCGGCTTCGACAACGATCAGCACGCCGGCCGAGACATCCCACGGTTTGAGGTACTGCTCCCAGAAGCCTTCGAATCGACCCGCGGCGACGTAGCAGAGGTCCAGCGCGGCCGACCCCAGGCGACGCACGGCGCGGGCGCGACGGAGAAACGCGCCAAACAGTCCGACCAGGTCCCCTGCCCGTGTGTGCACGTCGTACGGAAACCCCGTGACGAGCAGCGATTCGAGGACCGCCGTCGCGTTCGACACCGAGAGCGGCATCCCGTTGAGATATGCACCCTCACCGCGTTCTGCGGTGAACAGCTCCTTGCGCGTCGGATCGTAGACGGCAGCCACTTCGGGGCGTCCATCGACCTCCAGCCCCAGCGATGCGCAGAAGATTGGCAGACCGTGCGCGTAGTTGGTCGTCCCATCGACCGGATCGAAGACCCAGCGATAGCGCGCCGTGGATTGCTGACCCGGCCCATCGCTCAATTCCTCGGCGAGGATGTCGTGATCGGGGAATCGGTCGGCGATGACCGATCGACACATCCGCTCGCATTCCAGATCGACTTCGGTGACCAGGTCCCGAACACCCTTCTTGTCGATGCGGAAGCCGGACTGCCGGCGCGACATCTGGATGTCGCCGGCGCGCAGGACGATTTCGACGGCAGTGGCCAGAAACAGCGGGTCGGGCGCGCTCACTCGGACGCCGACAAGGCCGCTGTTCGATTCGGAGCGCTCGCGCGTTTCACCATCAGCACCTCCATGCCTCCTTCCGGCGCGCGTCGCACAGCGACTTCGTCCATGAAGCTGCGGATCAGGAAGATGCCGCGCCCGCTCGACTTCAACAGGTTCTCCGGCGCCAGCGGATCGGGAAGCGTGTCGGGATCGAAGCCGGCGCCTTCGTCGCGCACGCGGATGGCGATGCCGCGCGGCGCGGTGGTCTCGAGCGGCGTGAGCTCGACGTGCACACGTTTACGCGTGTCGCCCGCGTTTCCGTGCTTGATCGCGTTGATCACTGACTCGCGGACGGCCACGCTCACCCAGTGCAAGGCGTCTTCATCGAGGCCCGCGAGCCGTGCCAGGTGATCGCTCACCACTTGCACGAAGTCGAGCATGTCGAAGCTGCTGTGGAAGTCGAGGCGAACGGTGTTGTTCGCGTGGCTCATCGGCTCGACTGATTATAGGAGTGAACGGTGCGCCGTGCGCAATGCACCTGTTATAGTTCGGCCATGACCCCGCACGACGTGATGGTTCACCCGTCGCCGCGCGTGCGCGGACACGTACGTCCGCCCGGCGACAAATCGATCTCGCATCGGTATGCGCTCCTTGCGGCCATCGCCGATGGGACCTCCACGATCCGCGGATACTCCACCGGCGGCGACTGTGCCTCGACGCTCGCGTGCCTGCGGGCCCTCGGTGTCCCGATCGAACACAGCGGTGGCGATGCCACCGGTCTGCACCTGAGAATCAGCGGTCGCGGCGTGCGCGGGCTGCAGCCACCGGCATCGGTGCTCGACGCCGGCAATTCCGGGAGCACGATGCGGATGCTCACCGGTGTGCTTGCCGCGCATCCGTTCACCGCCACCATCACCGGAGACGACTCGCTGCGTCGGCGGCCGATGCGGCGGGTCATCACGCCACTCCAACGGATGGGCGCGACGATCGACTCTGCCGATGGTCGTCCGCCATTGACCATTCACGGCAGGTCCGCACTGCAGCCGATCGATTTTTCTCCCGACGTCCCCAGCGCGCAGGTCAAGAGCGCGGTGCTGCTCGCGGGCTTGCAGACCACGGGCACCACTCGCATCGTCGAGCCGCTGTCTACCAGAGACCATACGGAGCGGGCGCTGCAGGCGTTCGGCGTCCGGATATCCGCGGCGGGACGCGAGGTCACGCTCGAAGGCGGACAGCGATTGACCGCATCGACGCTCGAGGTTCCCGGCGATATCTCGTCGGCCGCGTTCTGGATGGTGGCGGCTGCGGCACTCCCTGATTCCGCGGTGACGATCGAAGGCGTCGGTCTCAACCCGACGCGGACCGCGATCGTCGACGTGCTCCGGCGCATGGGTGCCTCGATCGAGATTCACGCCGGCGAGCAGACCTCAGGCGAGCCGATCGGTACGATTGTCGTCCGCCATGGGCCGTTGCAGGCCATCGAGATCGCGCCGGAGGAGGTCCCCGGCGTGATCGACGAGCTGCCGGTGCTCGGCGCGCTGGCGACGCACGGAGGCGAGCTGCGCGTGTCGGGCGCCCAAGAGCTGCGCGTCAAGGAAAGCGATCGCATTTCCGCGCTGGCCGATGGCTTCCGCCGCATGGGCGCCGACATCGTCGAGGCCCCCGACGGCTTTCATGTTCGCGGCCGCACGCGACTGCGCGGCGGCGAAGTCGATGCGCAACACGATCATCGACTGGCCATGGCGTTTGCGGTGGCCGCGCTCGGCGCCTCGGAACCGACCACGATTCGCGATGCCGGCGCCGCTGCCGTCTCCTACCCCGAGTTCTTCTCCGTGCTCGAGTCCCTTCGAGCGTGAAGGCCGACAAACTGTATCTGGTCGGATTCATGGGGGCGGGCAAAACCACGGTGGCGCGCACGCTCGCGCGACGGCTCGGTTGGAGGGCGGAAGACATCGACGAGCGCATCGAGTCGCGCGAACGGCGTGCGCTATCGACGATCTTCGCGCAGAACGGCGAGATGTACTTCCGTCAGCTCGAGCGCCAGATGCTGTATGAGCTGCTTCCCGAGCGAAACGTCGTGATCGCGACCGGCGGCGGGACGTTCGTCGATCCCGAAAATCGCGCCGCGATGTTGACCGACGGCGCCGTGGTCTGGCTGGATCTGCCGTTGACACGCGTCATCGAGCGCGTGCCGGCGGACGGCCGTCGTCCGCTCGCCGCCGACCGCGCCCAGATGGAGCAGCTGTTTACGCAGCGTCAGCTGGCCTACGCACAGGCTCACGTCCGCATCGACGCCTCTCGTCCGGTGGACGAGATCGTCGAGCGCCTTCTCGAATGGATCGGCTACTGATGCAGTATCTGGTCCTCAGCGACATCCACGCGAACCTCGAGGCGCTCGAAGCGGCCATTGCCGCGGCGCCGCCGTGCGAGCACGTGCTTGTCCTTGGCGATCTCGTCGGATACGGAGCCGATCCGAACGCGGTCGTCGATCGCATCCGCGCGCTCCCCTCAGCGACGATCATTCGCGGCAATCACGACAAGGTGGCCGCCGGTCTCGAGGTCGCCACCGGCTTCAACCATCTGGCCCGACACGCGGTGGAGTGGACGCGCAGCACGCTCACCTCCAGCAATCGCGAATGGATCGCGCGGCTTGCCGCCGGGCCCACGACCATCGACGCCGTGGTCGAGATCTGCCACGGCACTCCATTCGACGAAGACGTGTACCTGTTCGACGACATGGAAGCGCGGCGCGCGTTCCGCGTGATGAACCGGCCGGTATGTCTGTTCGGCCACACGCACGTGCCGACGGTGTTCCGCTGCAACGACAAGCTGGAAGCGATCGGCCCGCCACGTGGCGCACGCTTCACGCTGCCGATGGAACCCGGTTCGCAGTATCTCGTGAATTGCGGCGCCGTCGGTCAGCCGCGCGACGGCGATCCGCGCGCGGCCTTCGGCGTACTCGATACCCGGACGCGCATGCTCAGCGTCATCCGCGTGCCGTACGACTTGCCAAGCGCGCAAGGCAAGATCATCGCCGCCGGATTGCCGGAGGTGCTGGCGCAGCGGCTGGGGATGGGGCGATAGTCAAATCCCAAATCCCAAATCCCAAACTCCAAATCCCAAGCTTCGATTCGAAGCTGGTGGTGGGATTACCGACCAATTGGCGCTTGTGATTTGGGTTTTGGGATTTGGGATTTGTCCGGGGTCTTCCGCAGTTGCGCCGCGTATGCGTCCGCGGCGGCGCGCGAGCCGAGGATCCAGCCAATGACGATGCCGATCAGCAGAACCGCTGGAATGAAGATGAAATGCGACGCGGGCATCAGGCGCGTCCGGTCCTCTTCAGGTCGGCCTCCAGCCGCTGGACTTCTCGGCGCACGGCACCCACACGACGCGACACCGACACGACATACAGGAACAACGCAGCGAGGACGAACACGTACGCGGCGATCAGCAGCCGCGCCGCCGGCAACTGTTCCTGCGGCGGGAGTTGCTCGATCGGAATGAACGCGTTCTGCTGTTCTGTTTTCTGCGACTGAGATTGCGGTTGCGGTTGCGGTTGCGACGAGTCGGCCGACTGCCGTGCGACAGCGGGCGTCACGCAACCAACGAGCAGCAGAACCGCCGCCACGATGCTCCTGAGCGTTTTCACATCACTCCTCGATCGACAAGTACAACGCATCGAGCCGCGCCCGCTCCTCTTCCAGATAGATGCGCAGCTTGAGCAGCAACACGAACAACAGCACGAAGGCCGTAAGGCAGAACCACAACGGCAGTCCCATTGACACCGGCAGCGTCGGCACGACGCTCGTCGCCGGATGGATCGTGCGCCAATAGTTCACCGAGATGTAGATGAACGGCACGTTGGCCATTCCGAACAGCGCCAATCCCGCCGCGAGCTTGTCCGAACCGGGACCACCGTATCGACGTACGAGCAGATACGCGACGGCCACCATCCATCCCATCAGACTCGACGTCAACCGCACGTCCCACTGCCACCACACGCCCCAGGCCTTGCGCGCCCAGAGTGGCCCCGTCACCAGCGTGATGATCCCGAAGAGCACGGCCAGTTCCGCGGCGGCCCAGGCGACGCGATCCTGATGCGGCGATCCTCCGAACAGATAGCGGGCGCTCGCGATGCCGCAGACGATGGCCGCCACGAGGAACATCACGGCTGACGGCATGTGATAGTAAAAAATCTTCTGCACCAGCCCCATCGTCGCCTCGTAAGGTGCGTTGGCGATGAGAAGAGGCGAGGCAACAAACATCAGGCCGCACGCAATCGCGACCGGGGTGTACCACTTCGGCATCATTTCTTCGGTCCGTGAACGACGGCTAATCGGTCATCAGCGGTTCAAACGTCCACAGCGCCAGCGTTACGAACACGACGTCGAACGAGACGAGCAGCGCCACCCAGAAGCGAACGACGCCGAGGTCGACTTCCGGCTGCAGCAGCGCGGCGGTGCCTCGTACTCCCGCAATGATGACCGGAACAGTGATCGGATACAACAGCACCGGCAGCAGCACATCGCGGCTGCGGGCGCGTACGAGCATCGCGGCGAAGAGGGTGCCGACGGCCGAGAATCCGATCGTGCCGGTGAGCACGACGGCGAGTAACCAGAACGGGTGCGCGAGCAGCGGCGCCTGAAACAGCAGGGATACCAGCGGGACGAGGATCGCCTCCGCGACAATCAGCAGCGCGATGATCCCGAGCAGCTTGCCGACATAGACAGCGGGCCGAGCCGTCGGCGCCAGCAGCAGTGCGCGAAGTGTTTCTGACTGACGCTCGCGCTCGAACGTGCGACCGAGCGCGAGCGTGCCCGCAAACGCGATGGAGATCCACAGGATGCCGGCCGCGCCGTCCTGGGGCGGCCTTCCTTCTCGCACGAGCGCGAACGCAAAGTTGAGCACGCATGACACCGCGAAGAAGAGCGTGGTGTAGGCGATCTCGCGGCTGCGTACTTCGACGGTCAGATCCTTCCGCACGATCAGCCAGATCGCCTGCAGCACCGGCTACGCTCCCGGTGTTCCCATCACCGCCCGGTACGTCGACCGCAATCCTTCCGGACGCGCAGCGCTGTGCGCGACTCGCCCATCGCGGAGGAACACCGCGTGATCGAGCAATCCCTCGGCGATGTCGAGATCGTGTGTGGCAATCACGACGATCGCTCCCGCATGGCGCAGGGCCTTCAGTCGTGCGACCAGCGCGGCCGCCGACGCGTCGTCGAGGCCGGTGAACGGTTCGTCGAGCAGAACCAGACGCGGGTCGTGAATGAGCGCCCGTTCGAGCGCGACGCGTTGCCGCATGCCGCGCGAGAAGCTTGCCACCTGATCGTCGGCGCGATCAGCGAGGCCGGCGCGCTGGAGCGCGGCGAAGGCAGCGCGGTTGGGGTCGGGGAGCTTGTAGAGTCCCCCGAAGAATGCGAGGTTCTCGCGTGCCGTCAGCTCGGGATACAGAAAGAGATCGTGGCCGAGCACGCCGATGCGGCCGCGGAGCGCCGGCGCCCGCTCGTCGGCAATCTCGACATCGAGCACGCCGAATCGGATGCGGCCGCTCGTAGGGCGCATCAGCGTCGCCAGCAGCGACAGCATGGTGGACTTGCCCGCCCCGTTGGGACCAAGCAGGCCGAGGATTGCCGAGCGAGCGGCGATGAAGGAGATACGCGCCAGCGCTCGTCGCCGTCCGAAATGACGCGACACGTCGTCGACGACGACCTGGTCGAAGTCGAGAGGCGTGACGCGCGGCCGATTCACGCAGCGATACCCTCTCCGCCTCCGCCCGGACCGGCTCCGGTTTCGTCCAGCTCGCCGTAAATCGCCTCGAGCTCCGAGACGAGCCGCTGGCGTCGTGACGAGTAACGCTCCGCGGCGATGGTGCCTGCGCGCCGTTTGACTTCGAGCTGCTCGAGCTCGCCAAGCAAGCTGTCGCGCCGATGCTGCAGCGCCTGGCGTGTGCGCATGTCCTTGCCGCGAGCAGCGACGACCAGCCACACGCCGAAGGCAACGATGCCCGCCGCCACACCGAGGGCGACGTAACGTGGCACGCGGCTGTGGATGGGAAGCCCGGAGAGATTCACCGTCAGGGGGCTGCCCGCAGCGAGGGTAGGACCGTTGCCGACCAGAAAGATCATGCCCTCGTCGGTGCGAAGCTCGTTGGTCCGTTGGAACTGCGGTGAGGTCATGCGCATGTTGCCGACCTTCTGCACGCCCACTGTGACAGCCTCCACTGCGACCGGAAACTTCTGCATGAAGGTGATCTCAGGGCTGCCGTAGCGCAGTTGATATGTCACTTGTACGGCCGTGGTACCCGGTGCAAACGGGCCGAGCACCGTCACGCGGCTGCCACTGACCTTCACGGAGGGCGACGATCCTTCGAGCGACGAAGCGCCCGCGGCGCCGCGCGGCAGATCGAAGATGAGCGGACCGCCGATGTCGACGCGCGCGCGGGCGCTGTTGACCACGTCGAGGACGTAAAACACCTGCAGGTTGTCGTCCTGGAACTGCATCAGGATCCGCGAGTTCCCGCCGATCACGACCACGCCCTTGGTCGGCGGCGCGGCAAGCTCCTTGGCCTCTTCCGCCTTCTTGCGCTCCGCAGCCTGCGCCAGTCCGGCGACAAGAATCACGCGCAATCCGCCCGCCGAGGGTACGGTGAAGGGATCGGACACGAGCGACTCGCCGTCGACAGTCGCTGCCGCTTTTGCCTGCTCACCACGCGGAAGATTGTCGAACTGCGCTCGCCCTTGCCCGTCGGTCACCGCCGTCTTCGTCGTGCCGGCGACCGTCACACTGACCTGTTGTCCGCTGATGTTGTTGCCGATGGATTCGCGCACCACCCGGACGGTCACCGTCCCAGCAGGCAATTCCGCTGCGGGAATCGCTTTACCGTGAATCTGCGACGGATCCGGCATCTGTTGAGCCTGCGTTGGGCTCAATCCCAAAGCCCAAACCCCAAATCCCAAAACCCAAACCCGAGTTTTCAGTCTTGTGATTTGGGATTTGGGATTTGGGATTTGGGCTTTGCCGACCCTCGTCATGGTCCAGGCTCCAACCGCGCGCCGCAATTCTTACAGAACCGCGCATCGCGGTCGTTTCCGGTCCCGCAGGATGGGCAGGCGCTTGTTGCCTGGGGCTTCGTGACCGGCGCCTTCGCCGCGACGGGTGCTCCAACGCGCCTCTCGATTTCCTTCTCGATCTCGTCGCGGTAGCCGGTCTTTGCATCGAGCTGTCTGATCAGGCGGGCTGCGCGCGCACGGAGGCGTCCGCTCATGTCGACGAAGTCCTTCTCCGACACTTTGCCCATCGCCCGATCGAACTCCAGCTCCTTGATCGAACGAAGAACCAGCGCCTTCTCGCGCTCGAGCGCAACGCGTGTGCGGCCGCCGAGCAACTGTGGCGCGTCGGCGCCGAGGAGGCCAACGAGCGGACCAAACGTCCGCAATGCGGCGACACCGAGCGCGGCGGCGGCAAAGATCGTCAGGCTGAGCAGAATGACGGCGGCCGGAGACTCGCCCTTCGAGAAGAACACGACGATGGTGGCGCCAATCAGCCCGGCCAGAGTGAACAACTGCCAGGGCTGAAGCTCCGATGACTCACGGTCGCGCGCCGCGACGTCGCGCGCGTCAGTCGAGGTTTCGGAGCTCATCGTCCAGGCGGGCGTCAACCTCGGGATCGATCGCGACGTCGGTGCCAGCCGCCGCAGCCGCCGGTCGAGCGGACCAGCGCCGCGCGGCGATGACGACAAACATCAGCGCCAGACCGCCGACAATATACGGCGCCAACCAGGCCAGCCGATTAAACCCTGTATCCGGCGGCTCCGCGAGCACACGATAGTCACCGAATCTGGCGACATAGAAGTCGAGAATCTGCTTCTTCGTCTTGCCCTGCTTCACGAGCATCGCGATCTCGTCGCGCATGGACGCGGCGTAGCTGCACTCACACTCGCCAGCCAGCTTGCGCACACACCCAGCGTCGCCGCACATGCACATCAGCGCCTTGCCGACGTCGCGTTCCTGCGGCGTTCGCGATTTGACGCTGGCTGCACTCTCGGGCGTCACGACGTGCTTGTGTTCTTCCTGCGCGCGAGCCAGCCCGGGCCACAGCACGAGCGCGAGCAGCAGCAGTCCCGTCGTCACGGCGTTTGCCGGCACGCGTGCCGTCGCAAACGCGAAGACCGTGTCCGGCAGCAACGCGATCGCGGTGCCCAGCGCGAGGATACCGAAGCCGAACCAGATCCAGTTGATCAGCGGATTGACGACGATCTCGACGTTGATCGACTGCGACGCGACGTCGTAATTGGGCATCACGATGTAGACGTCTTCGCCGAACCCCCGCCGAATCGCCACCTCGCTGGTCGGCTCGTTTTCGTGATTCTTGAAGAACCAGCGCGCCGGGTACATCTTCTCGAGCACCTTGCCCTCGCGCAGCAACGTCACGTGGCCAGTGATCATCTGCTTCTGGCCGTCGTCGGTGACCTTGAGGGCGTCGTGCCTGACGGTGAAACCAGCGACGCTCACCTGCTGACCGGGCTTGAGCAGCGCCGATTCCTCCTGTTTGAACCCGCCGCCGGCGAAGCCGAGGAAGATCAGGACAATGCCGACGTGAACGACGTAGCCGCCGTAACGGCGTTTGTTTCGTCCGACGAGCCCCACGAGCGCGGTGAAGAGATCCGTGCCGGTTGCGCTCTGGCGCACCTTCGCACCGCGCCAGAACTCCTGCAGGATGGTTCCCGTCACGAACCCGCACAGGGCGAAGCAGAGGCCCGACGACCAGACACGAACGCCGAGCGCGACCACCCCGCCGCCGACGCCGAGCGCGAATAGCGTCGGCGTGAGAAATTGATCGCGCAGGTTTTCCAGCGTTGATTTCCGCCACGCGAGCAGCGGACCGATACCGGTCAGCAGCAACAGCGCCAGACCGATCGGAAGCATCCAGCGATTGAAGAATGGAGGTCCGACCGTCAGGCGATCGCCGGTGACCGCCTGGCTGAGCGTCGGGAACATCGTTGCAAAGAGGATGAACAACGCGGCAAACAGCAGGATCCAGTTGTTCGCGAGGAACGCGGCTTCGCGCGACATCCAGGAGTCCAGTTCATTACGCGCCCGCAGCAGCGGCAGGCGGTAGATGACGTATCCGAAGCTGACGAGCAGGATCGCCACCATGAAACCGGTGAACAGCCTCGCCAGTTCGGGATCGTCGCCGAAGGCGTGCACCGATTGCACGACGCCCGAGCGCGTCATGAACGTCCCGAAGATTGTCAGGAAGAAGGTCGTAATGACGAGCGTCACGTTCCAGACGCGCAGCATCCCTCGGCGTTCCTGGACCATCACCGAGTGGAGAAACGCGGTTGCGGTGAACCACGGCAACAAGCCCGCGTTCTCAACCGGATCCCAACCCCAGAAGCCGCCCCATCCCAGTTCCTCGTACGCCCAGAGCATCCCGAGCATCAGGCCAACCGAGAGGAACAGCCACGCGAACATCGTCCAGCGACGCACGGCGCGCAGCCATGAATCATCGAGATAGCCGGTAACCAGCGCCGCCATGCCGAACGCATACGGAATCGTCAGGCCGACGAATCCGAGGTACAGCATTGGCGGATGAATCGCCATGTAGAAGTTCTGCAGGAGCGGATTGAGTCCGCGTCCTTCCACCGGACGTTCTGTCAGATAGGTGTCAAACGGGTTGTTGTGCACCACCATCAGATACAGGAAGAACATCTGGACGACGGCGATGGTGGCAACAACGTATGGGATCAGCTCCCGGTGCCGCTCGCGATTGATGTGCACGGCGGCGCTGCCGAACATCGAGAGCAGGAACACCCAGAACATGATCGATCCGTCGAGACCGCCCCAATACGAGGTCAACTTATAGAAGAGCGGTTGAACGGAGTCGGAGTAGTGATGGACGTACTTGATCGAGTAATCGCCGGAGATGAACGCATAGACAATCAGGGCGGAGGCTACCGCCATGATCGCCGCGAGGAGGTAGAACGCGCCGACGCCGCTTTCGACCAGCGCGCGAGAACGCCGGCGCGCCCCGGCCACCGAGATGGCCGCGGCATAGGCACCGACGACAAAGGCGGCCAGCAGCAGGTAGTAGCCGAGCGTCGCCATGGCGCTACTCTGCTCCGGCGGAACCGCCGGCTTGCGGAGAGTACTTCGAGGGGCACTTCGCGATGACGCCGTCAGGTGCGACCTGGAAGGTGCCGTCCTGTAAGAGCGTGCCCTTCAACACCACTTCTGCGTCTTCCTTGAACGTGTCGGGCACGATGCCCGAGTAATACGCGCGAATGACCTTGCCGTTGCTCTCGACGTCGAACTGGTATTCGAGCGCATCGCGCTTGCGGCCGATCTGGTGCGCGAACCCATGGAGCTGAAGCTTCTTGCCCTGCCACTGCTGCGGGCTGGCCATCACCTCATCCACGTGTTTGTAGTACTCGGCGCTTTCACCGAGCGAGGTGTACAGGAGGCCACCAAAGGCGAGTGCCAGAACCGCCCCCGTGATACCGAGCTTCGCTGCTTTGTGACTCATAATGAAGGACTTCCCGGAGAGACGACAGGGTCAGAATAGCCCGCCCACAAGTCGGGGTCAACCGGAGCGGCACCTGCCGGAGTTGGTTATGACCTGAGCGCCCTCATCAACCCCACCGACAGCGATCGACCAACCCTCCACCAAGCCAGCCCGTCACGAGCGCCAGAACAGCCCGGATGCAAGCGTCGACACCTCATCTAGCGATCGACCGGAGCATCTCGTAGACCAACGCGACGGGGAGCCCGACCACATTGGAATACGAGCCCTCGATGCGGGTCACGAATCTCGAAGCGAACCCCTGAATGGCGTACGCACCGGCTTTATCCGTCGGCTCCCCTGACTTCACGTACCCGCGAATCTCCTCTGCCGTGAGCCGGGCAAATTCCACGGTCGTGCGAGCGAGGCGTACGTCGACGTGTCCACTATCGGCAGGACCGGCAATGCAGACACCGGACAACACGTCGTGAACGCGACCACTCAGGATCCCGAGCATCCGGCGCGCATCGTCGTCGTCGCACGGCTTGCCGAGGATGTGCTGGTCGAGAACGACCGTGGTATCGGCCGCAAGGACGAGGCGATCGGGAAAGCGCGCTGCGACGACGCGCGCCTTCTCCTCCGCGACGCGCAGCACGTACGCCTCCGGCGATTCACCGTCGCGGACGTCTTCATCGACGTGCGCGGGGTGAATCTCGAACGCAATTCCTGCGGCACGCAGAAGCTCCGCACGGCGGGGAGAGGCGGAAGCCAGGATCAACGTTGGAAAATTTTCAATGTTCAATTTTCAATTTGATGATTGATTTGCCGATTTGGTCATCTGCAGATTTGAGCAACTGCATTGTTTCACTTGGACATTTGCATCTGCCGCTGGTTAGAGTCCCAGCTCGTGGTGGAAATTCAATAAGGGCGGCGGCGTAGACAGCGCGAGCCGCCATCGCGCATCTTTCCGTGAGTTCTCTGGCAAGGGAACGAAACCACGGAGGTGTTGACGCGATGGCGAAGCCCAGAATGGATCTGTCTGCGTTCGTTGGCAAGCTCCTCGAGGAGCAGGATGGCGATGTGCTCCGCGAGGGCATCCGGGTGCTCTCGCAGGCGCTG